>Ga0209061_1000783_pt1 | contig 68655 bp, 77 predicted proteins | sample Coa_R1_10_FD_187157 | JGI IMG/M metagenome (GOLD analysis project Ga0209061, IMG submission 187157) | Surface soil microbial communities from Centralia Pennsylvania, which are recovering from an underground coalmine fire - Coalmine... | ecosystem: Environmental > Terrestrial > Soil >... | reverse complement strand
AGAAATCTAATGCTCGACTAAAGAAAAAATTTGAAGGACTACTGAGATTACCTGACGATAAATTTCAAGAGAATTATAATGAATTTCAGGCTGGTAGAGCATTGGCGGAGGTTTTTAATAAACTATGTCCGTTACATTTTCTCGAAATTTCCTTTGCGGCGGCTATCGACTCCAATTCTGCCACACCCTGCATGAAATATAGTTTGAAGAGCTGGCTATCGCGATATTTTTCTTCAAAAGCCAATGAGGGAATAGGATACTCACGGTACTGATTCCCAGCCCGGTCTATACCGTCTCCAACAACGTCGGTCTCAAAGGGACCTCGATAAGCTGGCAGATCCCTGATATTGTCCTATCCTGCTAACTCGCGCTCTGCCCACACTCCTATCTCTTTTACCCCGATGCGCACCGCCAGTAGTTTGGTTTTGCGTAATAAAGAACCGAGGCTCACTGAGTCCTCGGTCGCGCCGTCCTGGATTTCCCGTAATAGACCCATATACACTCCTATCGTTCCAACTCTTTCGGATATAAAACACACTGCTCTCTTTAACGACACAGGTTCTATCGGGTAACAGAAAATGTCAGCTTATATTATTAAATGTTGCTGCCATACCCATTATATCCTTAAACTCTTTATAAACTTCACAAAGTTATCCGACTTTTCAGGCCATCTGTCTGTGCATGACCGATAGACCTGTATATTTGGTGCCCAATCAAAAAAGAGCGGGATAAGGATTCTCTGTCCTTAGATCAGGACCAGAGGCCGCATAAAGTATAATCGATAGAGCAGTCAAACCCCAGGCGAGTCAGTTGTCTGGCCGTTTCATTGACACAACCTGATGAGTCATCGCGTGTGGCCCATACCCCACCACACCGAAGGCGGGTCACGCCTGCCTGGCGAAGCATAGTGCCTAGACGTGGCATGGTTTCATCCCACTTGTCACGTGTTTCATCGAAAGGGAAAGTAAAGGTCAGCCGTTGGCTAATATGCCGCATGACTGCCTCGCGCGGACGGCTTTGCTCGCCAGCCAGTGGCCATCCCTGATCAACGAGTATAAGTGGCCCCTCCCAGGTGCCTACTGCCTGGATGATGGCTGCGGCAAGTTGCTCTCCTGCGGTGGGGCCATTATCCCAGGTGTAAGCGTCGAGCGATGAGATGAACGAGGAGCAAAGCCTCGGTTTGGGAAGATGTCTGCAACGAAATAATCCTTTCCTCCGGCAGCTTTACCGCGCTGGGCTGGCCTATGTTATACTGCCGCTGCGGGGTTCTCTCCGTACAAGAGGCTTCGCCGGCTATCACTTCATTGAAGCCTCTTGTTCCATTCTCCTCCCCACTGTACATGTAAGGAGTGTTCTTTGTGACTTCTGATCACTATTGAAACATGTTCTGCTGACTTGCGCAACCTGCGCTGTCCCATGCACGCGCGTCTGTCTCTCTGACTGGCGTCTGATAGACGCAAGCTTCTGCTCAACATGGGCGATATCCTTGCGTAAGGCGTTGGCGCGCTGTTCAAAGAGTTTCAGATTATGCTCCTCAAAGGCGCTCAGTGGCATCTTCTTCTGTTGTTCGCGATACTGCTGGGCTGTGGTCTCAAAGGTATGCAGGTCAGCCTTGAGACGCTCTAGCAGGTGAACAATCAGCACCGATGCAGAGGCGCGCTCTTGTGCAGCCTGGCGGTGTTCCGGTTGGGCCACGTGGCTCCCGACTCCTGCGCCGTTTCGTACCGTGCTGGCTGCGCGATACTCGCATTCACCGCCATCCCGATAGGGGATCTCTGCTGGCACCTGCGTTCCTTGACCCTGGCGCATCCATTGCTTGAGATCGCGCTGCCAACGCCAGCCCTCAGCATGGAGCACACGCAAAATCCAGTTCGCAGGCGCGCTGGGGAATTGCAGCCAATGCGTCTGGTCCGCTGAGTTACGCCGATAGATCGCCTCCGGGGCAGGCACCTCGGTGGCCCTCACCAGCAGGGGAGAGGTGGCCTGTTTCGGCTGCGCTGGTATGTGCTGGCTTTCTGTTTGAGGCTGCTCTGTCTGTGCAATACTGTGCTGTACCGGCACCTTTTCACACGCTATTGAGGTCCTCGCCCGGCTCTGGACGGCTGTACTCACACACTCACACTCGCCACCATCCTGATACGCCATCCCAAAAGGCACATGCGCGAATGGGTCTTCGTGCAGCCATTGTTTGAGCTGGCGTTCCCAATGCCACCCATCTGTATGAAGTGCTCGGAGCGTTCCCTGGTCAGGAGCCGCAGGGAATTGCAGCCAGTGCGTCTGCTGAGCAGGATTGTACCGATACGTTGGGATCAATGTGATACTTGGTGGCTGGGCTACTGACACGGGTGCCGGGATCGCTGGCCTCACCTGCCGTTGGAGCACGGCTGGCACGCTGGCTGGGCGCTTCTCTGACGCCGGTCTGGCCGCACGGGTCTTTTCTTGCTCACCAGGTATTGCGCTGCTCTCTCGCTCCAGGGCACTCTGCTGGACACGCGCGGCTGATGTAGCCGGGACACGTGCCTGGTGTTTCACCGGCGCCGGAATAACCTGACGAACTTCTTCCTCTTCAGCGGGTGTCGAGCTTCCCGCGATCTCCGGTGCCTGCTGCTCAGAAGGTGCAGTTGGGACCAGAGCCAGCCATCCAGGCAAGGCCACCTGGGCTGTGCGGGTGCGGCGTTTGCGAGAGCCTTGCGCTGGCATCTGTGGTGTACCGGCCTGCTCTTCTGGTGCGAACAGGGACAGGGGAATCACATTAGCAGGCAGTGGCTCAACCGGGGGCCGCTCTTCTGCCGGAAGCTGGCTAGGCACAGGCAATTCAACTGGAGTAACTTCCTCGGCCACTAGCTCACGTGGTTCAACCGGTTCAACCCGACTCAGTACCTCTTCACTGGCTGCTACGGAGAGCACCGGAGAGGTCACAATCTCCAGAGGATTCGCTACAGGGATAATTGCCTGTTCCTGTTGCTGCTCATACTCGTCATGCTCGGCTGGCGGAGTTGCCTCGGCTGGTGCCTCATCATGCTCGGCTGCGACGGCTGGCAGAAATTCTGGCTGTAACGTGATAGGCGCGTCGATCTCAGGGGTTGTCGCTTTCTCAGCCTCAAGCTGATACCGTTTCTTTGCTCCGGCCAGCAGACGCTCGCGGCACGCGGCAATCTGCTCGGCGGTCTCTTTTCCGGCAGCGACCGCTGCGGTATAGGCGTCCAACTCCAGCTTGCGCTGCATCAGCTCGCGGAACTCCTCGGCATGCGGGAAAGGCTGTGCAGCCTGCTCGTCAAATTGGGCTGCCTCGCGTTCGTAGGCAAGCGCTTGGGCAAACTGACCTTCATAGCTCTGCTCGGCCTCAACCAGCGTGTCCTCTATGGCATGAGCGATGCGCCATTGCTGCGGCCCCTCCTCTCCATCCTCTCCCAACCAGCGTGGACTGATACGCACGGCACTCTCACTCCCCTCGCCAATGAGGATCTCTACCGAGAGATTGTTCTCCAGGCTGCCTTCTACCTTTAAATGCAGCTCGATATCGGACCAGGAGGCGACCAGGCGCTTTGAGCGTGCCCCGTGCATCAGGAAATCAAACACGCGCTGAGCCAGGTATAACCCGATCTTTTGGCGTTCTTCCAGATAGACTCCTTCCAGGGTCTTGAAGCCAGGCAGCTTGCACTGTGCAATGCGTGCGGCAAGTTGCTGATTGTGTGCTGCTGCCTTGCGCTTGTACTCCGCCGCGCGGCGCCGGCTCGCAGCCTCCTTTTTATCGCGCTCACGAGCCTGGAAGAAGGCACGGGACAGGCGCTCAAGGCGTCCTATCTCCATATCGGTTGCAGCCTGCTCTAACACCAGTTCATCCCCGGTCGCAGCAGCTTTGACCTCGGCGTAACTCAACTCCATCTCACTCTGGGCATCAACCACGCGCTCGTTGATGCGGCCAGAGAGGAGTTGCGCCATAAAGTGCGCTTTGCGCTCCAGTGTTTGCCACATGTACGCGTCAAACGTACGTTTGACGACATAGCGATACACGTGGATGGTTGAGTAACAGTTGCCAGGGCGGTGTGCGCGGCCAATGCATTGTTCAATCATGTCCGGGCGCCAGGGCGGTGCGATGATGTGAATGGCCGCGCACCGGTCCTGAATATTTGTCCCGGTGCCTAGCTTTTCGGTCGATCCGAGCAGGACCGCAACCGAGCCTTCGCGGCACTGTCGGAAGAGTTCGGCTTTCTCTGCGTCGTTTTTGGCCTCGTGGACATAGCGAATACTCTTCGCTGGCAGGCCCAGTTCAATCAGTGCGTGCTTCAACTCACCATAGACTTGCTCACCTCTCTCCGCACTCGGCGTCCCGATATCGCAGAAACCGATTTGCAGCGACTTGTGCTCGCCAGGAAGCGCACTCGCGATGCGCTGGCACTGCTGCCAGACCTGGAACATCTGCTTTGCTACCGCCTCGACCTTGGGAGATCTGCCGGTCAGAATGCCCACCTGCCGGGGTGAAACCGCCAGTTCGCGCCCATCATGCACAACACAGAGCATGTTGTCCTCATGTCCGTTATGCATTGGGTGCAGGCCGCTGTGGATATCCTCGGCCCGTTTGACCAGCCCGGCGACAAACTCCTCCATCTCTGGCGTGGGATCAACGGGGATGGTGTATTCTGCTTTGCGCGGGCGCTTGGCATCCAGGATCTCGCTCGTCTGGATATCGGCAAATTGCGCCAGCATATCCATCAGGTCCGTGAGGTTGAAGAATGAGCGGGGTCTACTTTTATTTTGGAAGCTGCTGCCATCAGGCGAGACTTCTACTTCACTGCTGATCTCGATGAAGTTTGAGATAAAGGCATCTACGCTGTCCAGGCCATAGTCAAATAAACGCTGTTGGTCAAGATACCAGGCCATGACGTAGGCTTCCACCATAGAGTTCGACCAGGGAGTTGCAGAGAAGAAGGCAGCGAACGGGCCATCGGTGTGATGTTCCAGCCAGCGGAGTTTCATCTCCAGATCCGTTGCCCGTTTTGATGAGTCAACCTGGAAGCCCTCGGTGTTGGAAGGCAGGCCCAGGTTTTTATAGAATTGGGCCTCGTCTACGAACAAACAGGAAAGCCCAATCTGCTCGAACGTGACGCCATCGACCTCTTTCTTGAGAAGCTGCTCTTGTTTCTCCTCCATGCGCGCGATCTTCTTCTGCATCTGCTTAATTGTGCGCCTCTTCATCCCCCCTTCGCTGTCTTCCTCGGCTTCCTGGGCCACGAGGAACTGGCGATAGAGAGTCAGTTTTTCTTCGAGGTATGCGCGCTCGTTCTCCGGGTGCATCCCTAGCTTATAAAGGGCGGAATGAGTGAGGACAACCAGATCATAGTCACCCGTTGCGACACGGGCGGCGAAGATCCCTTTGCGTTCCCTGGTAAGGTCGTCGCGTGAGATCAGAAGAATCCGAGCTTTGGGATAGAGCCGCTTGGCCTCGCTGGCGATCTGTTCCAGGAGGTGGTTCGGAACGACAATCCCAACCCGGTTCACAAACCCAAGCTGGCGTAGCTTCATCGCGCCGGCGATCATGCTCATGGTCTTGCCCGCGCCCACAGGGTGGACACAGAGAGCTGAACGTGAGGAAAGCATGCGAGCAACGAAGTTTCTCTGCCAGGGGTACATACGCGAAGCCCATACAGGCGACATATCCGGGAAGGTCAAGAACGTTCCGTCATACTTGCGGGCCACTTCACCGCGAAAGATCTCGTTATATCTGGCTGCTAGGCGCTTCGCGCGTTCGGGATCTTCCCAGATCCAGGAAGTGAAACGCTCGCTGATCTCCTTGAGCTTCTCCTGGGCTGCGGTACTCTCATCGACATTTTTCACACGGTATTCGCGGCCCTCCTCTTTGATGAGATCCCACACCACAGGAATGCGCTTATTGAGGCCAATCTCAATCAGCTTGATCGCGTTCATCCGCCGGGTGCCCCATGTGCTGGTCGCGGCGGCGGTATCGATAGGGCCGAAGGTGGCACTGACACTCCAACAGGCGGTGACTGACTCATATTCCACCTTCACCCTCACTTTGGTCAGCTCTAAGCAGAACTGCGCGATGTCCCTGGGATCTACCCAGGTGACGCCCAATTCCCCATGGATGTCTTCAGGCGCGAGGTCGGAGGGAATTACCGGCTCAAGAGCGTCAACGTTGCGTTGGAACCTCGGCCCCTGCTGTTCCACTGCCTTGCGGGCGATCGCAAGTTTCTGACGGACCTTTCCCGAGAGGTATTCATCAGCAGGTATCCACTGACCGGTACGGGGGTCCTCATAGGCCATGTCTCCGAGTAAGGTGGGAATCATATCTACTGTGGTAGAAAGAAGCTGCGCCATAAGGGGGAGATCGAGCCGTCCATATTGATCTAGACTGATGGAAACGGCCTCGCTGATATCGCGGGCACGAGTACGTGGCACCGCTTTGTGGTGGATACGCTTGAAGAAGATATCGCTCTTTTTCTCCTGGCCGGTCTTATCGTCGTACTCCACCAGGCCAATCACAGTGGTATAGTGAAAATCTGTTTTGAATGCCTGAAGCTCACGGGGGAGCTTACGCACAAGTACCGTCTCACCTTCCTCCAACCCATCGTCATCATCGCCTTTCTTTTTCTTGCGCTTTTCAAACGAGGAGCGCAGGATCGGCCCATATTGCCGTACATAGGCGTCATAGGCACGATTAAGGGCCTGGCGCAGTGGCAGCAGATCCTCATCGGGACGATCCAAATCCTGTTCTGCATCCAGCAGGGCCACAGCGGCATCGCGGACCTTGACCAGAGCAGTCAGGGCAAGCTGGCAACGTGTCACCGGCTTGCATTTTCCCTGCACAATCTGGATCAGCTTTCCCTCATGCAGGTAAAAAGAGCCTTCAAGGTAGCCATCACTGCGCTTCGGCACGAGCGTCTCATCGATCACGGTGAGATCTTTCCGGGGCACGTAGGGCCGCCCGTCACGCTGGGCTTCGGCCAGGAAATCATCGACGACCTGACCCAGCGCGCTTTGCAGGTCGAAAGGCTTCTTGATGACCAGCTCGTTCGGACCGTACTGCCCCCGGCCCTTGCTGGCCGTGCCCACTATCCGCTCTGGATGGTGGGCAAAATACTCGTTCAATCTAAGGCCGGGCACGACTTCCTCGGACAGTTCGTGCCAGGGCTTGGATTCGGCCTTGATTCCGTCGCGGTGACGCTGGAAGACTAAAATGTCAGTGATCACATCGGTCTTCGCTACCCGGTGTGCGCCAGCAGGCAAGCGGATCGCACCGAGGAAATCGCCATAACGCTCCAGATGGCAGCGCTGGGACGCATCTAGGGTATCCAGGGTATAGCGCGATGTGATAGCGGCCAGCAATCCACCAGGGCGCAGCGCCCGCAAGCCGTACCAGAGGAAGAAATTATGCAGGGAGAATTTCAGCCGTTCATCTGGATCGGTAATATCGATATCGGCAAATGGAACATTGCCGATGACGAGATCGAACTTCTGCCGGGGCAGCGCGACCTTCTGTAATTTATCGTGAATAATCTCTGCTTCTGGCAGGCGGAGTTGGGCGACCAGGGCGGAAAAGGGATCGCGCTCGACCCCAACTGCTTTAATAGGTAAGCCTGCGGGCGCCTGGGTCAGAAATGAGCCGGTGCCACACCCTGGTTCCAGTACATTGCCTCCGGTAAAGCCCAGGCTGGTCACGATGTGCCAGACAGCCTGGGCCAGCATTGCATCAGTAAAGTAGCTGGTCGTGACGGCCATGCGGGCCTCATTGATACCTCGCGCGCCGCAGATCTGGCCGAGGTTAAGCATGAGATCGACCCCGATGGCTTTCCATTGCTCGTCGGTATCGGTCTCAAATGCCTGGCGCATTCCTCCCCATCCATACCAGTCGGCGAGCTGAGCCTGTTCAGTCTCGCTGGGGGTACGCTGGGATTGCATAAGGTCGGCGACCAGTTTGACCAAAGCTACTGTCTTTTTTCCATAGGCGGTTGACACGGGATCTCCTCCTTTGCGTCATATAGGGGCGCGTGTACTATCCCACCTGGGTGGTGGGGTTCTTTCCGAGGGAGGTTCGAGCGGATCGCTGGCGATGGGGGCCTCTCTGGCCAGTGCCGGGGAGGCATCGCACTCGACCTCGTATGTTCAGCAGCCGGGTCAAGGTGCCTTTGCGGTCTCGGAAAGGAGGGATCAGGCATCTCAACTCTGGCGTGCCAGCGCAGGCTGTGCGCTAGTCCACCACCACTGGCCTGTGTCAGCACAGCGGGCTGCCTTTCGGCAAAATCCTCTCATCCCCACGAGCCTGCTCGGCGACAAGGTGGAGACGCAGAGCGCAGCGATGCGTACTACCTTGTCGCCGAGCAGCCGTGGGGATAGGATTTTTGCCCGAAAGCAGCCCGCGCTGACCGAATTCCAGAGTGAGGAAAGAGCAAGCGGCAGAAGCCGCTTGGGCCGAGGAAAGGGAAGACAGCAGGGCGCTGCCCCTAGAGGCTCTTGTCCAGGCGGGAAGGCAACTACCAGAAGATCGGCGGAATTTCCGCCGATCTTCCGCCTGGAGAACTACGCGAAAAAGTTTCCTCATGTTGTTGGTGCGTTCGCTCGTTTTGCCAGGTATGCTTGTCACTAGCAATGTGAGCACTTGCCATGGATCGAAGAAGGTGGCTGAAGGAGGCAAAGTAGACATAGCGTAGATCGGTCAGCGAGGTGACAACCATCACTGACTGCCGTGTATCTCTCTCCTGGAGGAAAAACCTTGAGTAAGACTATGATTCTCATTCACGGTGCCTGGCACGGCGGCTGGTGCTGGGTGCGCGTGGCACCCCTGCTAGAAGCTGCTGGATATACTGTTTCTACTCCAACGCTCCCCGGTCATGGAACATTACCCTCGTTGTTGCTGAAAAAAATCACTCTGCGCGCCTACGCCAATGCCATTGGAGACATTCTCACCTACCTCTCAGAACCAGCGATTCTGGTTGGTCATTCGGTAGTGGGGGGAATCGTGCTCCATGAGGCCGCAGAGCGATGGCCTGAGCGGATCGAACAACTTATTTACGTGAGCGCGCTCATGCCTCCACGTGGAAGTACAGCTATGGAATTAATAGCTCTGAACACGGCTGATCCAGCGCCTCTAGAGAGAGCGATGCACATTGATCAGCAGCGGAGCATTTGTACGCTGAAGCCGACGCTAGTAGGAGAACTGTTCTATCATGATTGCCGTGTTGAGGACATTGCTTATGCACGGAACCATCTTTGTCCCCAGGCATTGGTTCCGCTCCTCACACCGGTTGAAACGACCGAGGCCCGTTTCGGTCGCATCCCGCGCAGCTACATTCAGTGCCTCAATGATCGTGTCCTCAGTCTCGATATGCAGCAAGCTATGTGTCAGGAATACCCCTGCCTGGTCCGGCAACTGCACAGCGGTCACTCGCCATTTCTGAGTCAGCCGGAATGTCTGGTTGAGGCCATACTGGATCTGGCCGCGACCACTCACGAACTAGTGCTCTAGCGAAGGAGTTTAAATCATGCAAGTTTCTTCTGTTTCTGCAATGCATCTTCCGGAGACGCCGACACCCGGCTGGCCCGGGCTGGCTGCTGCCATCCTTTTGCCTATTGTCGAGGCAGACTCCATCTCGCCCAATGCTGCCTGGTTGACCGAGCTAGCCAGGCACGTGTTGATGCTGGTTGAACGCATGGTGCCAGTTAAAATGCTTCCTGTACTGACCGCCGGTTGCTTCCCAACGATGCCGCTCACGATCTGGCCTACTCAGCCGCTTCTGATCATTCCCTGGGGAATTACCTCTACCCAGAATCCCCGCACGACCGGCGAGGCACTCTTGCGCTCGCTGAGGCTGGACGAGAGGCTGGGGGCCTTTCGTTTTGTTCCTTTTCGGCCTCCCCGTCCGACTTTGACGGCCCTTGCATCACTAAATGCCTTGGGGGGCTGGGCGGGAGAAAGTCACGCCGAATTGGCTCGGTTGGTGGCTGTCTGCCCTGGCTGGGACGAGGAAATCACACTCAAAGGACCTGTCTGTGTGCTGCGTGACCCGCTACGTATACTCCCCGCCGCAGCAGACCCACCACAAAGCGCGGCGCACCTTCTGCTTCTACGTGCTGCGCATTCTGGACAGACACTCGATCCGCTTGCAACCATGGATGTGCAGCTCGTTGTGCGTTATCTCGCTCATGTGCTTGTTGCGACTATCCAAGCAGTGAAAATGGTCCAGGATTATTCTAGAGAAGTCTATCTCTTGTAGGAAACAGCAGTTACCTACGAATAAAAACGCGCTTCTTGTAAGCAAGAAGCGCGTCTGATTGCCTTCTATTCATGTCTTCGTTGGCTAATGGCCTGGTGTTCTATTCATCCGTCGTCTTCTCTTTGGAGTCGGTCAGGAGCCAGCCGGTTCTGACGACCCGGAGAATTTCTATGCCGCTATGCTTCAATTGTAGCTGCAAAGAACGGATGTGCCTCTCAATGGATCGCGGTATCTGGGGATCGCATTGATAACCTTTGGTTTGTAAGGCAATCACGATGAGATCGTCATCTGTAACCAGCGTGCGCGGTTGGGCTAAAAGATGAGTAAATATCCTATATTCGATTGGCGTCAATTTGAGCAAGACTTGTCGATCAATCAACACGATGCGCAGTGCTGCGGACTGCTCTAGAGCGTGATTACCAAGGAATACTGGATCGTCCAGCCGCGCTGGTAGTCGTACAATTGGAAGTCGTGGTGTTGCCATAATGGTCGCCTCTGTCCATAAGATAACAAAATTCATTACATACGGGTATAGCCGCCAATACTTCCTTCGCTTCCTCAGCAATTATGCAGTGCAAAAACAGCCGAGCGGAAGGCACAAAGGGTCTACAATAGGGCTACAATAGGACTACATTTGAGAAAGTGCAGCGCTAATTACGTCTATTGATAGGGGATGCGCCTCATGTACCATCCACCAAAGCGGTCTGAAAGATGACAAATAAGGTAAGCTATGTTACAAATGGACAGGAACAGTTTTCTTTCGGCATATCTTGATCTTTGCCTCAACGTGCGTCGAAAAAGGCGCTCCAGACACCATTTTGATATGAAGGATGGATTATGATTATTCTCGTACCCCTTTTAATCCTTGTGGTTCTTGCAGCAGTAGCTATCTTCGGCCTGAGCTGGTTCATCGCTAGCAAACTGCTCATGCGGAAAAGCAATACACCAGCTACGAACATTACGGTCATAGATGTAATGCCACAAACAATCACACTCACCAGTAATAAAAATACTCAGCGAGATGGGCAGTTTGGGCTAACTGAAGCTGGCGAAACTGGACACGCAGCCATTGTGGGGAAGATTCTCTCGTCTTCGTCCGAGGCCGTGACGCGGGAACTCCTGGCTAACACGGGCATTGCGAAAAACGCACAAGTCGCCTGGAACACTAACCTGTATGTAGGGAAACTCTCTACTGACCTGGGACTGGAGATCCGCGACGTTGCCATTGCCGGCCCACTAGGTAATCTCCCGGCCTGGTATATTCCTGGAAAGTTACCAGTCTGGGTTGTTTTAGTGCATGGGGCTACAGCAACTCGCACGCAAACCTTGCGAGCTGCTAAAACACTGGCGGATCTGGGTCTCTCTCTCCTGGTCGTCTCATATCGTGACGATGAAGGAGCACCACGAAGTCCGGGCGGCCTCTCCTGTCTCGGTGCTGCCGAGTGGGAAGACCTGGAAGCGTGCGTTCGGTACGCGCGAGAGCAGGGCGCGCAGCGTGTACTTCTCTATGGCTGGTCGCTGGGCGGGATGATTAATCTTGTGTTTCTCCAGCGCTCGTCGTATGCCAACCAGATTCAGGGTGTCATCCTTGATTCCCCGATTCTAGATTGGCGCTCCACCTTGGGAGCGTTGCTCAAGAAAAACAAGTTACCCGTATTTTTCAGCCCGATCGTCGAGCAGATCGTTGCCCTACGCACGGGAGTTGCCTTCGCGGACCTCAATCAACTTGCTCAGCCAGCACCAACTATACCGGTTCTTCTGTTCCATGGCACCGGTGATACCACGGTGCCCGTAGCTATCAGCGACGCCTTCGCGGCCCGTTCGTCTGTGACCTATCAGCGCATAGAACATGCTGAGCACACCCAATGTTGGAACACTGATGCCCCCACCTATGAGGCAGCTTTACGCACATTTCTCGCTCATGTGATTGATGGAGTTCCTACTCAATAGCGAGTGCTCTCTGTATAAAAGAGGCCCCCAGCACTACTCCGACTGGCGGCCTCTTTTGTGATCTTACGCCAGAGCTACCTCAAACGCGCTCATGCTCTGGCCGTGCCGGTACAAGCGCGCGAAGTGTTCAAGTACCAGACGATGAGAGAACATGTATCCACCTCCAACTCGCCTCAACAGTGCATACTCGCAGGCTCCGTTGAGAAAGCGGATATAGTCTGCTGGTATCGAACCTTCCCGCTGGAGATACCAGCGAAGGAGATAATGTGAGACGATAGCAATACCACCGTTAGCAGTAACAAGAACGAGAAAGATGAAGATGATCAGCATAGTGGCAAATGCTGCTGCGATTACGGGCCAGGTAGCCAGCCCTCCCACCAGGCCGAAGCCCACGGCACACGCTATGCTGCTGGCAATACCGCCAATAGGCGCAAAGAAGCACGCTCCTAACAGCGCATTGCGAGCACTCCGTATGATCCCCTCATTGGGGCGAGTATGCTGCTCTGGGGGAAGTAGATTCCCGGACCAGCCACTTTTCAGCATAGTCGAAAGCAGGCCGGTAATCGCTACAATGAGGCCAGAAATCGTGCCAAAAACAACGCCGTAATGTATTCCATATCCCGGATCGCGGAAAAACAAACTGGCTACAGTAGCAATCACCACACTCACGCTGATACCAACTGCGAGCGCGATGATCAGGCTTTGACGTAAAGTGTGCCCGAGATTAGAGAACATGCGCTGCCAGGACCAGGTAACTGTTTCTACTGGTTGAATGCGCTCCTCTGCCAGTTCAGAGAAAAGGCTCGCCCCACCCCAAAAGCCGTAGGCTGCGAAGAAGAACAAAAATGTCACGGTGCCGTAGATCAATGTACTTTGCTGGTTGACCCGCAAAATTTCCTCTACTCCCACAAAACCAAATGCGCCACTGGCACCCCAGACAGCACCATCTCCTAACCGCGTCGTCCAGTTCGTTTTTGGAGGAGCTGGCTGTCCATATCGTAAGCCCAGGAGAAACCCACGTAGGGGCGCCACTGCTATCGCCAGGAAGAAGCCGATCCCTAGCCCATATGTCAGACCGTAGTGGATGCCTCCCCGCCAGACGAAGAGCGGAAAAACCAGGATACATACGATGATCCCGAGCACCAGTCCGGCACGCAACCCACCTAGAAGACCATACCAGATAGCGCGTGGTGGCAGCTTCGGAACCGTGGAGCTTCCGACAAGCACCGTGATTAGCCAGATGACGAGGGCCAGAATTACGATAAGACTGGCTCCACCTTGAGAGCCGCCTCCGATACCGGGGGACATCCATCCCAGCATGGTATTACCTTCTCCACCGCCGAATAATCCCAGGATTCCGTTGCCACTGCCAACAATTCCACGTCGCAGACCACCTTTCAGCCACGCAGAGAGTGCTCCACCCACCACGCACTGAATGGCAATGACCAGACGAATCACGGCTCGCCGATAGCGCTGGCGGCTCTGTGGATTTTCAATCCAGCTTGGCTGGATACGCTCCAGATAAAAATCACTCTGATTGTGCTGTTGCATTTGCCAGGCCAGCCAGCCGAGCCAATTTCTGGTCTGTGTAGGAGCATAGGGCTGCTTGATATCTTTACGTAGCAGTCTTTCGATGTAGTGCTTGAGCACGACATCACGGGAAGCCGGGAGCGCTGCCAGATCCTCCTGGGATACCATAGAGAGAATATTGAGCATGAGGGGAGTCGAAACGAGGTCACGCAACCCCGGATCTTCCAGTGCGGTCTTCATCGCAACTAAACCACCACGCGCCGCATAGTCGTCAATCTGCGTCCGCGTAAGCGGTTGGATCTCGACGGCGGTTCCTAACATTAGTCGTTCTGGAAGCTGGTCATAATCGCCAGTCCTGCAACAAATCACCAGCGGGAGGAAACCATGTTCCTGGCGGTAGGTGTTGATAGCATTGATACACTCCGCTCGCGCAGAACGCTCAACCTCGTCTAACCCATCTAGCAAAGGAAGAAGCTGATCGTTGCTGATCCACTCCTGGGCTTGCCGTTCCGGCACCTGATACTTCAATTTGACCTGCTCCGTGAGCCATTCATCCAAAGGCGTGCGGGAGGCTGCCCAGGACGAAAGATGAAAGATGACGGGAATGGGCTGCGTGGCATCCTTCTGGGCACGCTCTAGCAATTCCCGCGCGAGTTGTAAGAGTAAGATGGTTTTGCCAGCTCCCGGCTCACCGAGGAGCAGGAGTTCTCCATCCGCCTCGTCATAGAGCTGGCCGATGAGCGTACTGGTTAACTCTTGCACTGTTGGTAAGTAAATTTGTTGATTCTTCGCAAGCCAGGGGGAAGAGACACGCTCTGGCATCAAGTGGAGGTTTAACGCAATGAAGGGTTGCACCTGATCAAGCACCCCGTTGATCCAGCGCGAAGAGACGCGCTTAATCATCCGTTGGCGGTTCTTAGCATCATGTTGATGTGACTTATTTTGCGCCACAGTAGCAACAAGATGCTCGGTTGCTTGTTCTATCTCCGGCGCTTCTTCCTGGGCGGTGCCGAACCCAAGCTCTTCCAGAGACATTCCAAAGAACTCTTGCAGGCGAGGTCGATGAAAGACACGGGGAAAGCGCGTTCCACTCTCCCAACTTTTTATCGTTGATAACCCGACTTTGAGTTCCTCAGCCAACATGGCTTGCGTAAGGCCACGTGCTTCGCGCGCAGCTTGTAGCTTCCTATTCGGTTTCATTTGCCTCATAATGAGTCTTTTCCAAATCTTTTGAATAAGGTGATGCGCCGATGAAAAGAGGTCAATTGGATCGGGTGTGCGTCGTAATTTCGTGATAATTGTCTGTCGTAAAACATGAATCCTTTTATATTTCTGAAGCTTGTTATAAGCTGAGAAGACAATGTTTCATTTACAATGCCTCAATAGCACAAAACTGCGACGCAAAGTAATCCAATTTGCAGACTACCATGAGGATAGCCAATATTCACATCTATGGCGGCCTATGTTCAGAACCGCCGCATCTGGGTGGGCCGCGTGGCGGCAATTGTGGTCTTAGCATTGTTGTTCCTTAAATGTGGAGAAGCGAATATCTCTATGACATAATGATCTAAATTTCCCGCACACCGAGTGAGATAGATTATTGCTAAATTGCTTATATTGAGGGAGTCGGATACTTTTTATTGCATTTTCTACTTGATTCACAAGCTAACATACGCGAATTGAAAAAGGGAACGTTAGCTTCGCACGCCTGTACAAAAGTTATTTAGTTTACACTTATAAAAATTCTGTGCCAAATTGTCTAACTAGCTCACAATTGAGAAGATTTCTACGCTTTGCCTAAAAAACCTTGCTTTCTTACTATAAATATTTTCGGCGCATATGTCAAGAGAACTTGCTTTGAATGCTATAATGAGAGTGAGGAAAGCCGTTGCTTTCTGCTTCAGGAGGATATATACTCTTCTTAGATCAAATTTAGAGGGTAAATTTACTTGGAGGTAAATGGGTATAATACATGGATGAGGGCAATAGACTCAAATCGTCCCGATTTGTTGTAGAATGGCAACGGATGTTAGGGCAGATTATCGAGAATGAGCAGATCCTTGTTGCTCTGGCTGATGAATTAGGCATGCACCCGGACACCCTCAAGAGGTGGACACAAGGAACTACTCCCCGTAATGCCATACGGACGTTGCGCACTCTCTGCTCAGCTTCGTCGTTCCCCACCGAGCTTCGGGGCGCGTTCACTGAGGCAGTTAGTAAATCATATCCAGATTTTGGACAGGTGCCAAATCCTTTGCTAGAGAATATTCCAGTCAAGGAAATACCTAGTGAGTTTTACTCGCAGATCTACCGTTCTTATGCGTATGTTGCGAGTGATCTTGTCTTTTGGACCCTGGCAAATACCGTCTGCCATTGGCTTTTTGGACATTTGGATGCAGACCAATCGGCGGGAGTGTCAGCGGCGGTTTTGCTTTGCACTCCCCCTGCCAATAGTTGTGTGCAGTCTCTCTATGCCCCGGCCAAACAGATTGGGGAGCGTCCATCGCCTCTTCCAACCACCTTTCCGCTGGTCGCGGGGATAGAATCACCACTTACTGACGTAACCCCGCGCTATCAGCGCCCGTCGATCTTCAGTGAGCAGGATATTCGAGCATTTACAAGTCTGTCTTTCCCTGTAGAAGTAGTCAGCCTGCTCTCTGTTCCCATCCAGAGGCGGGGGAAAGTTGCTGGATGTTTTCTTATGTCCTCTCACAAGCAATCGTATTGGAACGACCAGCGATCCCTAGTAGCATACGAATATAGCCTGCTGATGGGACTGGCATTTCATGACCAAGATTTTTATTCGAGAGAACAGCTTTGCTTTGGAAGTTACCCGTCTGCTGCTTTACAGCAGAGGCAAGAGTCAATCTACCCTTTTAGGCAACGGCTCATTGACTTGCGACGGGAAAGACGCCACTTGAGCAGTGAGCAGCTTGAGGTCCTTGCTCTACAAGGACTTGAGGAAGAGCTTCTTAGAACAGGAAAAAAGAATGAGTGAAGGAAACACGTATTTGCTAGATCCAGAAGCAGAAGGAGAGATGATTCGGCTCGCCAGACAGGGCAGGCTTATTACTCAGGTCGTCGGGTTGTTACCCCCAAACATCAATCCCCTTGCGCTTCCCTCGGTCCTTGCGGGAGAGCCACGAGCACCACACATACTCGATATTGGCTGTGCTACGGGGGAGTGGGGATTGGATTTGGCGTCGAAATTTCGTCAATTTCAGGTTTTTGGCATAGATATAAGCGAACGTATGATTGCCTACGCGCAGCGGCAGGCGGAAAATCAGGAGCTTGCTGCTGCTGTCCATTTTCAAAAAGCCAACGCTTTAGATGTGCTTCCGTTTCCCGATGACTCTTTTGATTTAGTGCATATCCGTGTTGCGGTTGGGTTCATCTTACGCAACCGATGGGAGGACGTGTTCCGCGAATGTTGGCGGGTACTGAGGCCGCAGGGGATTCTTATTTCGACAGAAGGAGAAGCGGGAATAACGACATATAAAAATCCGGCCACGGCTACGATCAATAGATGGTTGGTCGAGGCACTATGGGTAAGTGGCCTGGGCTTTTGGGATGGAATCGGATCAGCACATGGCATACATGCCATGCAGCCGGTTTTTTTTCAGTGCGTAGGATATAGAAATGTTGAGTTCTTCCCATTTATGGCTTACAACTCCTATGGTTCACCCCAGTATCATGCATGGCTTGATCACCTCAAGATTACCGTCCAAGCGACGGAGCCTCTTATTTGTGGGGCATTAGGTGTTTCAAAAGAGGAGTTTCGGGCAAAGCTTGAGGAGAGTGTGATAGAGGCCCGCTTAGATCAGTACCAGTGTTATACTACTTTCTTGACGCTCACTGGTCAGAAAATTCTTTGAGGTACGTGAGAAGTTATGCCTCTTATCTATAGTAATGTGTTTTACACTGTTGCTTTCATCTTTCTTTTCCTTGCCTGGTGCGTTTCTGAGTTAACAGGACCGGCGAGATGGCAAGGCTCGGATAAGGCACACAAGCAGGATCGTGGCTCAACAATCTTGCTGGCAGGATTGTCGGGTGTGGGAGTCCTCTTCTTCTTTGTGTTCCCACTCCTTGTTCCCCAGGCTACCCTCGTGCCTATAGCTCAATTCACGTTTTTTATCGGAATAGTGGTGATCGCTAGCGGAACAAGTCTTCGTTGGCTGGCGATTAGAACCTTGGGCACACATTTTACAGGAAGCATTGTGGTAGAAGAGGCTCAGAAACTCGTGCAGGGTGGCCCTTATAAACTCATACGCCACCCATCATATACCGGCATTTTCCTTGTGACTGTAGGTTTTGGCCTCATGATGGAAAACTGGCTGAGTTTGCTCTCGATTTCCACAAGCGTGTTTATCGGGCTGCTTTATCGTGTTTTTATTGAAGAGGCAGTTCTTTGCCAGCACTTTGGCCAGTCTTATAAAGACTATACGGCAGCCACGAAGCGCTTTATTCCTTTCCTCTTTTAATTCTTTCAGCGCACAGAGAATAAAACTCCACGGTAACGCATCGGCAGAAACTCCGCCGATTTTTCGTCTGGATGTTGGGGCGAAAACCTTTCGTGACTTCTGGCTTTTTCTCCCCACCGTACTCCTCTACATTTGACTGCGGAGGCACACGACGGTTTTGTGTTCCTCTCAATCTGAAAGGAGTCCTTTTTTATGGTGCGCTGGATGTTGAAACGGGTCCTTGTCCTGATTCTGCTAGCTCTCGTAGTGGGGGTCTTCCTGCTGATCATCGAGGGGTCAAACGTCGTCAACTCCCTAGCTACCGCAGTACAATCACAACAGAGCGGTTTCGGAGGAGCATATAATACGAACCTGCCAGCAGCTGGCACAATGTACGGCGGTTCTGGCTCTGGCGGGTCGTGCCTGGGTACATCTGGAAACTTCGCCACGATGCTCAAGTTCGATTTTGACTGGGACCAGACCCGGATCAATCAGTTCGTCAATCGCAAATGGCAGCACGATACGACCGATCAACTTTGCAATGACCACTATATCTGGCAGTTGGCCATCACTCTCCCTTTGAGTCAGATCATTTCGACTCTGCAATGGCCGTCCGATCTGGTCCAGTCTCAATGGACCTCGCACTATATTGCGCTGCAACCCATCCAGGACTTTGATCCCAGAACCTTGCAGGCCCAACAAAATCAGCAAAACGGCACGCCGACTCCAAACCAGACTCCCACTACCGGGGGTAAAGGGAAAGTCTATGGTGGAACTGGCTCCGGTGGCTCGTGCCTCGGCACTTCAGGCACCGTTGCCACCATGCTGATATTCGATTTCGGCTGGGATCAACAAACCCTGCGGGCCGCTGTTAACAGTGCGTGGCTGAGTGATACAAAGGATTCGCTATGTAACGATAACTACTTCTGGGAAACAACGACGGCGCTGCCCGCGCAACAGGTTATCCAGCAGCTTCAATGGCCAGCAAACCTGCTCAATCCGCAATATCAAAGCCAGATTATTACCCTGAAGCCGCTCTCCACTTTTGATTCCAAGACAGTCAAGGCTCAACAGGCCGCGCAGCAAGGGAGCGATCAGCCAACAGGGCCGTGTGATTGGGTCGTGCATATCCTCTGGGGGGTCGTGCATATTGACCTCTGCGCACCGCTGCGTCTGCTGGTGCAAGCTACCAATGCAGCTATCCAAAAAATTTACCAGGCGGCCTCAAGCCAGCTTGCCTTTCTCTCGACCACACCTACCCAGCCGTTTACTGACAATAAAGCGGGGGGTCTGGTCGCTATCTGGGATATAAGCTGGGGCATTGTCTTAGCCTGCATCGTGGCGGTTGTCGCCTGGGCGAGCTTGCGCTACATGTTGGGATCTACCATCAACTGGCTGGCGTATGCGAACCTGATGGAAATGATTCCGCGCCTCGCGCTGGGGCTGTTGGCTGCTCTCTTCAGTAAACAAATCTTCTTGATGCTCATTGAGGCAAATAATGCGCTAGTGGCCATCTTTGAGTGCAATAATGCCGCAGCGGTGACAGAGTGTGCCAGCAGCGTTGTGAGTAGCGTCGTCAATGCCCACACAACCGGGACAGCCGCAGAGGTGCTACAGATCGTCTACGGGATCATGGGCTTCCTGCTTATTATTGAGGAGGCAGCGAGGATCGCGGTCATCTATCTGCTCTTTGCCTTTTCACCCATTTTGTTCTTCCTCGTTTCTCTGAGAGAGACCGAGCGCTGGGCTAAGGCGGCAGTGCTGGCCACAGTACTCTTCATCCTCTTACAAGCCATGCAGGCAGGAACCCTAACGGTAGGTGAACAGGTTCTTTCTAGTGTCCTGCACAATAACGTGAGCCAACTTGAGTTTTTGAACTTATTGGTCTCTATAGCCATTCTCTATATCACCCTCTTGCTCTTTTTCTCGATCACACGCATAGCCTTTGGTTTTGCTGGCGGACCGCTCGCGCTGCTGCCGTTTGAAATACAATCTGGCCTTGTCGGCGCAAGCGGACGAGCCTTGATAGGTGGAGCGCTCCTGGCCGGGGGAGCAGCCCGGCGGATCGCCGGGCAAGCCCTTGGTGGAAGAGGAAGAAGTACTGGAAGGACAGGCAGGGGCCAGGGTGGCTCAGGTAGTAGTGGTCAGCGTGGTCCAGGGGGCAATCCTGGTGGGGGCCAGGGTGGCCCAGGCGGTGGGGGCCTGACCCCAGCCGCTCCGCTCTTTAGTAAAGGTCAAAACGCGCCAGCAGCGGGATCGGCTCAAGCGGGTACAAGGCCAGCGCAGGCTGGAGCCAGGAGTGGTGCTACCTCCACGGTGCCTGTCAGCAGCGGCGGCCAGGGAGCAGCGAAAAGCTCGATAACGCCTGTCAGGAATCCCGCACGTGCAGTTCCCAGGTCTGGGAGTGGGCCTGCGCAGCCATCGGTGCGGGCCGGTGGGCAACGTCCAACATCAAATACACAGCAGGGACCGGCAACGTCGCAACCATCATCGAAGCAGGCACCACGTACACTGCCGCCTACGCGGACAACGAATCCGCAGCCGCCGAGCAGTTAGAAAAGAGGAGTACACGTGATGTTTCAACCTGTGCGTCGGCGTAAAACAAGCTTGTTCTGGCTGGCAGTCGCAGCGTGTGGTGGGGGAATCGGTGGCGTTTTTATCGTCGTCATTTCGGTCACTGTGTTGCTGGTAATTACCCTCGGCGTTTTCGTCGGGGTAGACACGAAATCCAGCAACACGAGCAATGCCTACAGTACCTACAGCGGGGGAGCAGTCACGCCGCTTGATGTGACCACGAACTGGACAGGGGCACGTAACCAGGCTGTGGTCAACGAAGCGGTGCATATTGCGAGCGCTATCTATGACTGCGGCCCCGATCAGCTTGGCACCTGCTACGATGCTGCGCTGATACCTGATGCGGTAGCCTACTGGCAGCGCACCTGCCCAGGCTGCGCAGCTTGGCAGAATGGAGATTTGCAATGTGTGATGCTTGTTACTGCCGCTTTTGGGCTGGCAGGCCAGTCGCTTCCATATGTCGGGAATGCCATCACCTTCTACACGTCGGGGGCGTACCTTCACGCGCCTGGCTGGGAGGAACTCAGCCCGCTTTCCATGCCGGAACCGGGCGACATGATCGTGATGGACTCCCCATTTTTCGGCGGGGTTGGACACATTGTTATTGTCGTTGACGTGAAGCCCCCGCACGGGGGACAGGCGGGCTATGTCCAGTTTGCTGAGGCGAATGGCCCTGGCAGTGTTATTCAGGAACCACTGACCCAGGATGCCAGCGGCGGCCTGCATATGCAAATTTGGACCGATTATACCGTCGAGTGCTACATCCGACATACGGCTGACAGCAAAATCACTCCAGTGTAAGAGATTGATTACTCGGCTCAGGTAGCTTTGCGCCGGACCCTGATTCATAGAAAAGGAAAGACCAGACGTGCAATTTCCTGAACTTACTGGCATCGCTAATGGTTTCGTCGCCGCCTGTCAGGCGCTTGGGGTTGCGTTATTGGCCGCGATGATCTGCCTGATTGCGTTGTTAGTGTTTACCTCTTTTGGTAATGAGCACAAGCAGGCATATGCCCGCGCAGCGGCGCTCGGCCTGATTATCGGCTTTGGGCTGCTGATGGCAGCGCCAACAATCAGCTCGATCATCCAGAAGATCTTCCCGGTGACAGCCCCATAGGAGAGTACTGATGACATACATTCATGACGTTCCCAACCACTTAGAAGTCGAAGATACGTTTGTCCTGGGCCTGACAGTTCGCCAGTGCGTCATTGTGGGCTGCGGAGCAGCTATGGCTTATGGCCTTTTCAATGATCTCTTTAGTAGTATTCCCAATCCCGCTATCGGCCTGGTTGTGGGCCTGGTCGCTGCATTCCTGCTGTTCGGAGTGCTCCTGGCCGTAGCCCTGGTGAGAGTGGGGGGACGTGGCCTGGATGAATGGGGATTGGTCTTGCTGGTTTATTCCTTGCGCCCCAAGGTGTACCTCTGGCGCTTTAATGCCCCTGATGCTTGTGAGCTGCTCGATCAGGCTAACCTGGAGCGGGCTTCGGGTGCGAGACTGGAAAAGGAGGCAATAGAAGAATGGTAGCAACGGGCAAAGTTCTTGATCTGGTCAGTATACGTGCGGCTCAGGATGATTGTTTGATCCTACGCCCTGCACAAAACCAGCGTTACTACCGCGAATACCTGGCGGTAGTGAAAGTTGACCCGATCAATTTCACCCTCATGAGTGAGGGCGAACAAGAAATTATCCTCTCCGGGTTTCGTACTTTTTTGATGAGCCTCGACCCGGCAGATCGCTTGAGCATTCATATGCGGACGACACCCTATGATATTCAACCGTACCTGGACAAACTAGAGGTCGCAGAAGAACAGGCTGTATCTGAACTGCATCGGGCCATGGCGTATGATCATCGGCTGTTTGTGCAGAGGCTTGCATCAGAGCGTGCTCTGCTTCAACGCGAATTTTATGTGCGCATTCCCCTGCGCCTCAATGTCAGAGATGGGCGTTATCGGCGGCTTCTGCCTGCGGAAATCTTCGACCAGGCGCGCACGCAACTGGCTCGCTTGGTCTATGAGGTGATTTCCAACCTGGGGCGTGCTGGGATTACTGCGCGCAGGCTGCAGACCGAGGAACTTATCCATTATTACTTCTCGTGCATTCACGCCGAGAATGCCAGAACTTATGCCCTATCCAGAGGGCTGCTTGAGGCCCTGTACGGAGCAAAATACCAGGGCGATGGCACAGACATGCCTGGGGCACTGGCACTGGGCGAAGCAATAGACCGGGATATTGATGCGCAAAACGAGAAGGAGGGCAGTGGACCAACGCTACGTGTGGAGGCGTTGCCACCGGGCAAACGGCGCTGGGTCTGGCAATCAAGCAAACAGATTGCGCGAAAGATCAGGCGCGAGGAGAAAAAGCGTTCACGCCCCGAGAGGGACGGGGACGACGCTCCTGATCTCATCAGCCTGCCAGAACTGCTGGCGCCGGCCAGTGTAGTGAACACTCCACACTACGTCAAGGTGCATCACAATGCAGGAGACGAATACGTTCGCGGTCGAGCGGTGGTGGGCTATCCAGCCAAGGCCATTGGTGGCTGGTTTGACGACCTCATATCCATCGAAGATCCCTTCGTCGATGTGGTGATGTTTCTCCAGACCATGGAACCAACCGATTACGTGAAGTCGCTGACGCGGCGCATTGCCGGCTATCGGGCCACGCAACTGTTGGAGGCTCGCGTCGGGAAAACGGAGAACCCCTGGATCGCGGAGGCCCGCGCCCAAGACGAGCAGTTGCGTGATGAGCTGGTGCGTAAGACGGAACTAGTACATGCTGTCTCCCTCTATATCAATGTTCGTGCTGCTGATCGACAAACACTCAAAGCACGCGATAATAATGTGCTCTCGTTACTCAAAAGGTTAGAACTCCAGAGTGTGGCATTGGAGTACGAACATGTACAAAGCCTGCTCGAGCTCATTGATGCGCGCGACATCCTGCGCCGGGTACGCAAGCTTGACACCTCAACGGTAGTAGCCGCTATGCCGTTTTGTTCTAGCGACCTCTCCACCGAGCCAGGGGTGTTGATGGGGATTAGCAACACTGACAGCTTGATCATTATCGATCCAACTAGCCCGCAACTTGAAAATGGGCACGAGTTGGTATTCGCTCGCTCCGGGTCGGGTAAGTCATATTATCGGAAAACCAATCTGGCTCGCTCGCTGCTGCTCGGCTTTGAAGCCATTGTGATTGATCCAGAGGATGAGTATGAACCAACGTGCAAGCAGTTTGGGGGCAGTGGTATTAAGCTCTCGCCAGGCAACTTGCGTATCAATCCGTTTGCCCTTACGCATCTGCATGATCCTGAACGCAATGCCCTGGAAGAGAAGTTTCAGACGCTTCCCGTCCTGTTTGATCTGCTGTTAGCCGAGCGCCATCCCGGTGTCCTTTCTCAAAAGGAAAAGGGTTATATCAACCGGCTCTTGATGCGCCTATACGCCGAACATGGGATTACCACTGATCTGGCCACGCACGATAATACCCCTCCCAACATGCAGGAGTTCTACGCACTCCTGAAAGATGACGGCGATCCCCACGAATTGGGCGACCGGCTGGCACGCTTCCTAAACAGCTTCCCTGCCCAAACAGAGGTTGAACTGGATAATTCTCTGGTGGTCTTCTACCTGCGCGATCTGCCTAAAGACACAGACAGCGAGAACGAGCTGCGCCGTGTGGCACTCTTTCTCATCACCGAGTTTGTATGGGAGCAAGTACGCCGGGAAGAACACCCGCGCCCGCGCCTGCTGCTGATCGATGAAGCCTGGACGCTCATGGAGTTCCCAGAAGGTGGCCGCTTCCTGGCCAATCTCTCGCGACGCGCACGCAAGTATAACCTCCATTTGAGACTGGTTACTCAGAATGCAGAGGACTTTCTCGCAAGCGAGCACGGACGCACGATTTTGTTGAATTGTGCCATGAAGTTTCTCATGAAGCAGGGAGATTCCTCGATTGATGTTATTCAACGAGCGTTCCGCCTTTCCGACCAGGAGCGGGCATTTCTCCTCCAGGCCCAGAAAGGCGAGGGCCTCTTTTTCTGCCGCAACTCGCATATCCCTATGCAAGTGGTGGCCAGCGAACTGGAGCACAACCTGGCGACCACAGACCCGGAAGAGTTACGTCGCTTAGAGCAAGCCTTGCTTGAGGAACGCATTGAAGAGGCGGCACGCGAGGAGCAGGCGGCGATTGCGGTGGAGAAAGGGCGCAATGAATACGATATTCTGCTGCCAGTGCTCTACAAGACTGCTCAGCAGGATGGAGGGGATCATAAGAAGTAACCAGGGAGACTGGCTCGTAGCATTCTTGCTTCCCAAATACATAGAGGCGTTATGAGCCAGTTTCAGGTACCCGGCGCTTCTTTTGCATGAAATTATCTGTCTTATTGGGGAGCGAGGGGTGGCAGGCCATCTCGCTTTAGTCGTTCCACCAGGAGGCGCCTTATGGTAAACAAACGCGCCACCATTCTTTTCGAGGGAATTTTTGAGTATTCAGGGGCCATCGGCATCCCGTCGCGCTGCTGGCTGAAAGTTGTGCAGGGGCCGAATGGCACGCTTGTCCAGGCTACACAGCAGGCGCTCACAGATGGCACTTCCATCACGAACGCCGCTGAGCAGGTGTTCGGTCTGGCTGTGCAACAATACCAGCTTGATCCAACAAAGTGCATTTTTGTCGAGCATTATGCGCCTGGTGTCCTCTCACATGCTTACGACCTAGATAGCACGGGAACCTATCATTTTGTCGAGTTTACATGGAGAGGAAACAGCGCGACTAACCCCATCTGGCGTCCTAGCACCGCGCTGGAAGTGGAAGCCATTATCCTCATGTTGTAATGGGAACATACGCGCGCGAGAAAGAGAGGAAGCCGTGCAAGCAGCCGGTCATGTCGCGACGAACCTTACTCTGGCCATTATCCTGGAAAATCTGGTGCCAGTTGCGGGCGCACCCGTTCACTGGTCCGCGCTGCATATCTCGCCGACCCTGAACTTGGCGTTGGCGACGGCGCCGATCACCAAAGGGATTTATTATAGCTGTGTTGTCGGAGCTGCAACCTTGCCGGATCTGGATCAACGTCTGCGGATCTTCGGTAGCCATCGAACACTCACCCATAGCCTGGTCGGTCTCGCCGGTCTAGTAGGTCTTTTGCTCTGTTTACGAACACTTGTCTTTGCCGTGTTGATTAACCAGAGGTTTGAGATCGCGCCAGACGAATGGGTAGCCAGTCAGGTAGTGCTCTTTGCACTCCCACTGGCATGCGGCTTTCATATTCTGGCAGATATGCTCACCGTCCGGGGTGTGACCCTGTTCTGGCCAAAGATGGCCTATATCCGCCTGCTACCTAAAGCCCGAAGCATTAAAAATCAGCACCGGTCCGAATATGTTGTTGTCGCGCTCCTACTGTTCATGGCAGGGCTAGGCGTGGGGTTGAACCTGTTGGGAGTCTAATCATACGGGCCAGAGAAAGGGAGCAGCTCTATCAGAAACGCCGTCTGCATGATATACTAACCGGTGTTATTCATGTTCTTTTCCGGGAGGAAAGCTATCATGCGTGTCTGTCGAAGCTGTTCTCATACTTATCTAGGATCTCCGCGTCGGTGCTGGGTCTGTGGTGCGCGGACCAGTAGGCCGGTTAATGGAGCACTGATGCTGTGGGGAATGATTGGATGTATACTTCTGACAATCCTCCTGACCCATCTCGGTCATTAAACTTCCGAGACAAATAGACCTGGTTTCTTGCTGGCAGGGCCGAGGGGTCCACTTACCGCTCTTCCTGCTGAGATATTGCCCTCCAAAAGCCGTGAAAAGCCAGGCGGATAAGATGGGCACGCTCTCGCTGCTGCTGCTTCCGGTAGCGCTCCATCATCGTTTTCCAGAGCTGCCCCTTGCGCTGTACATAGTACTCCATGATCACCTGAACAACCCCATCCTTCTCGGCAACGACCGCTTCAACCTCCTTGCGCGTGAGCCGCCGTGGCTGCTCTCCTTCTGCCAGAGGGCGGAGCACCGGGTTCTCATCCAGAAATTGGCGCTGGGCGATCTGAATGGTGGCGGAAGCGAGCGCGTACACCACAAAAGGATCGCCACGCCCGGCGGCGATTAACAGGTCGATGGCATCCGTTTCAAATGCATCGCCCGCCACTGGCCGGCTTCTCCAGGGCGTGAAAAAGTAGGCCGCAGCACCGACAATATGCAACTCCACCTGCTGTGCTCTCATGAGGCGGTCTGCTTTGATCTGCTGAAGCACTTGCTGTTTGAATTGTTCGCGCTGCTCCTCTGTCCGGTTTTTATCAGCTTTCAGAGCAATGTCGTTGGCTATGTCTGCCAACCCGAACGGGAACTGGCGCCAATCAATGTCCTCGTAGTGGATCTCCACGACCTGCATATTTGCCCTCCTCTTTTGCACAGGTGCCTGGCACCCCGCGAAAACCAGCATCTTTCTCCATTATGAACATCTTGCTGGAAAAGTCAACAAGCAGGCTGATATGCGGGAAATGATATACACGAAAGCACCCCGCGCGGGGTATTTTCGCCACTTTTGCTTATTGCCTGCACGGGATGCACGCTCTTCAGTTGTCTGGGGAATACATGAAAACATGGGATAATTCCACGTCCCGTCCTACAGAGTAGGCTTCTAAGCATGACGCTGGCTTGGCCTATCTCCGAGGAACTATATTCGCAATACAGAGGTAGAGAAAGAAAAGCGGCCAGCAGTGGGGGGAAACTGCTAGCCGCCAGGCAGGAAGAGTGCGGATATCTTGAACTGAGAATATGTTGTTCTTATCCAGCTTTACTCTCTCTACCTTCTAACTGCGGTCATTAGTGACCTGAATTGATACACACGATGAGCACAAGGCTCAAGTCGAAATGGGACATTGCTTATTTTCTCTTTCTCCTTATCTATACCGCAAAACTCCAGGCAGTGACTTTTGCCTGGTCTATACACAAAATACCAGGCATTCTACATGAAGGCACTCCCAAAGCCGCGAAACTTTTTCGTCCAGGTTTTGGGATGAAAAATCGGAGGAATTTCCGCCGGTAGCTTTGAATTGGGGGAAACGGCTATTTCTCGGGGACAGCAGATTTAAGTTCTTGCCTCGCAGATCGTTTACTACTATAATGGTGTACACAAGGCAACCGGCCAAAAAACATTTGTAACGAGTAGGGATATGCAAGAAGCATTACGCAGCCTATGGAATATTCTCAGGGACCAGGGAACATTGAACACACTCACGGCGATGACCCTCATTACCACAGCAATTAGAAGCACCATTAAAGCAGCTACGTCGCGCCGCCAGCGCCGCATGCATACACCACGACATTTTAAAAAAAATCTGCTCCTGGTCGCTCCTCAAAAAAATCTGTTTTATCGGCGATTGTTAATCCAAGGCTCTAAGCTCCCTCAGCAGCCTTGGCCTGGCTTTGGTCGCGTTCCTTACGCCCATTTAAAAAACAGTTGTTACTTAATTAATGTGTTATAATAATCACATCAGTTATATCTGTTCCCTACCTCAGCTACTAGTGCGCCCACTTTCACTATTCACACAGAAGTACTCTCACCCTTTGAGCAGTTCTGTACTCCTCTTATTTCTGTAAATGAGACCGCTCTGCATCATAGCTTTGTGATAATCTTGTATCGTAAAACAAGCGTTCCTCTCTATCCGAAAAGTTACAACAAGCTGATTGAGTACCGTTTCCACACAACACCTCATATCCATAGAACTACGACGCAGAGCGATCTCATTTACACTTTACAAACAGCCTGGGGATTATTGCCGTTGATCAGGATTCGCCGGACCGGAAGCTGGCAACGGGTATAGTCAAGGGTTTCATCCACAAGGATAAGGATCTGGCTCTCAGCGTCGGGATCGCCAGCATGGACAATGTTATCTGCTTCCTTCTCGCCAGACTGTCATTCTCTATAGAAGCAGCAAGCTCCCGCGTGAGAGTACAGAAGGTGCCAGAGTTGTCAGTAAGGACCAGCGTATTATCCGACGGGAAAGAGGCAGTTAGCGCAACGCCGAAGCTTCCGAACTGGATCTCAATGCGCTGGCTGTTCAGGATCGCGTAGCTGCCTACATAGCCGTCCTGGATGTAGGTGCCGTTTGGTAAAAACTCCACCTGCTGGAAAGCGATGCTACTGGTCGAAAAATCGCACGGTCCGCGCCATTTCCCTACCAGGGTTTGCTGAAGCGACGAGCTACAGCCAGCCAGTAACAAGCCAGAGGTTAGTGCCAGCAAGAACAAAAAGGCAAGGCGCCAACGAGCTACTCCCTGGCATATCTGAACATTCTGGTTTTTTGAGTCAACGATCATGGTGTATCTTCCTTTCCTCTGGTCCATAATATTAAGCCAAGTCAGAGCACTCAGGGCACAGACTGAGATATCGCTCGTGTTCACAAATCCCTGACTCAAGAAACCGGCGTCGATTCAGCAATCGCGCCGGTTGTCCCATAGCCGTGAAGGGGAGCGGTTGACCGTCCTGGGTGAGTAGTTGGCCCCCAATATGCCGAACCCGTCTCCACTCCCCGGCGTGAAACACCTCGAATAGCGCTCCTTCGCTCAGGGTATGGCCTTCGACGAGCCAGGCGAGTTGATTATTGATCTGAATCTGCTGCAATGGCTCCATTGTTCACCTCTCAATACTCTATGTTTGCGATATGTAAGCGGTTCTTTTCCATCGGGTGATGGTTATCGAACCAGAACGTCACCGTGGGATTGTCCGCGCTGCTGCTAATCTCTAACTCCGCTATCCATTCGTCATCCTGCTCGTTGTAGGCGATGCTCAGAATGGCAACCTCTGGCGGTGGATCGTCGATCTCAGGGGCAAAGTAGCTCTGTGCCCATCGGATGATTGCCGTGCGGGCCTCTTGTTTCTTCGTCACGCTCACGAAGATGCCTGGATGGTTCTGTTCTTTCCAGCCGGTAAGCTGCCAACCGTCAATCTCTGCGGTATAGTGTCTCCGCCCGCACTCAAAGCTTTCGCGCCAGAGTGCCCTCTCAAGCTTGTCTTGGGCTTCTTCAAATGAGATGCCCATCTGATGGGCAATGGAAACAATTTCCTCCGGTAAAATGATCTCTGACCAATGGATGTCATTTCTGCTCATGGTTGGCTCTCTTTCTTTTTGCTGCTCGGATTTAGGCGTGGGTAGCATCTGGCCGTAACGTTGTGGCACAACCAGCATTGATAGACGTACTCCACGGAGGTATGGCGAACTAGGCAAGAGGCTGCGCCTTCCATCCAGGTAGAGATGTTTGCTTTGTTGTAATGAGTTGAGCATAGCTGGCCTGGCTCACGAGGACACGCCCAAAATTACGAGACTTTTTCGCGTGAACCTTGCAACGAAAAAGCGGCGGAATTTCCGCCGCTTCCGTTTCGGTTTAAGGCAGATTCGGCTAGCCGTTCAGTGGCCTCTGGTGCTCTTTCGCCAGACGTTCCATTCCCGGCGAAAAAGCCGATACTGGCGATCGCTCATGGCTACGTACCATTGGGCAGCGATCAATTCCGGGTCCCGGCGAGACATATCATCAAGAATGGTCATGGCATCATCAACGGACAGGTGCGTAGGATCGATCCCATGACGCTGGGCCTGGCCACGCACAGCTCGAAGCGCAATCTCACGCGCCTCGGCTTTCTTTCGCCGCGTTCTTATTCTGCCGGTCATGAAAGATCTCCCTGGCACTCTCTAGCCAATCGCCTGCAACATTTATGCCAGTCTGGCTGTCGAGCTGAAATTGCCCAGAGATGGGTGGGGACACGTCAACCACAGCAAGTTTAAGCGTTTGCGTCTCAGGGTGGTATTCCACCGAGATGTGTTCGATGATCTGCCCGATCTGCTCAAAAACCTGCTGCTTCGTTAGGAGCGGCGAAGCGGTACTCTCGACCTCCTTCGGCTTCTGCTCCATACCTTTCAAGTACGCAACAACCCCCTCTGCCCAGGCGTGCTGGCAAGCTGGGCATTCGTAACCAGCAGGTCCGAACTCCCAACCGTCGAGAATGAGCAGGATATTGATGGCTTGTTCGCTTAGCGTGGCACGTCTGATACTGCGCACAATATGTTCCTTGTGGCAGGTCTTGCAGATCACGCTATAACACAGGTGCGGGCGCGCCTCTGGCTTCACACGAAATTTCAACATAAATTGGCGCTCCTGCCAGTTTCGTTGTTGCTCCGGGGTCAATTCGTTCAGGTAATCATCGGGGTTCATGGCTTTATACTCCTGTCGTGGGCGAGAGATACGCGTAGTAGCAAAGAATGTGGCAAATGAGGCGAGCGTAACACACGCTGCAAACAGTGTTATTGTGCTTGTGCGCCTGATTGCATGCGCACACCTCATGCCCCAGGTAGCCATCATCAGGTTCGCCGTTGCCGACGACACCGCGCAACGCACCCAGAACCGGCGCGATCCAGGGGAAGGATGCCGGGTAGTTGATCACCAGCCACCCATCTTTCCGTGCCTGGCGTAGTGCTTCGCGGATCGCTGCCTCTTCGTCTAGGCCATAGTAAGTGGCCTGAGACTCCTGCCAGTTACACCAGTCTGCGAAACTATCGTCGTCCCGATCTTGCAAAAAATCGTAAAGGGCCTGGAGGCCGGGAATATCCAGTTTATAGAGGCTTGCGCCGATAGCTCTATGGGGCAACGCGCTCCGCACGCCACAGCAACAGAATGTGTCATGTACGTCGCGGTCGATATCGCCCTCCAGGTAGTACAGCTCGTTAGCAGCCTCTTGCCTAACCAGCAACTTCGGTGAAGTCTGGGCCTGCATCTCCAACTGTGGTGGGATATGGTCTGGGCGCACTGGTGAACCGGCCTCCTCTACTACCTGGGGCGATGCCTCAACCAGATAGGGAGAGAGCAGAGACAGGCCCAGCAAAATTAACTGCTGGCTTACCTCGGTCGCCTCGGCCTCGCTGGGATGGATATAGTCAGCTACGCCGTCATACCAGCGATAGATGCAGTCAAGAAGCGCTAGTACCACCCTTGCCTCCTCTGGGGGGTGGGCCAACGCTGCTTCTGGCACAGGAGGAAAATGCTCTAGAATGCACGCATACACTGAACGTGCGTGCTCTACGAAGGAGTGTTCCAGCCAGCGATTGGAAAGCTGGACCGTAATTGCTCGCTCTGCTGCCTGTCTCTTTTCTCCAGTTTCATCCTGCTTGTTGATGGCTTCTGTGTAGCGAAGCGGCTTCTGAAGCCACTTCTGAAATTTGTCTGTCATCATTTTGTTGCTCCTTGTGATCGAAAATGCAAAAGCCTAGCCTACTCTCCTGTGGTGGAAGAGAGTGAGCCAGGCAGAAAGTGGGTCAGGGTCGCGTTCCCTTGGTGCAGATTGCGCGCTTCTTTGCTTAGTAGCCTCCTTGCTCAAGTTCAGCGACGGTACTTTCGAGCGCAGTGATGCTCTCTTCCAGCTCGCTTACTTTGCTGTCGAACATGCCCTCCAGGTGGTGGGTCAGTTCCACGACCAGGGCAGTCGGCCCTTCATTGTCTGGGCCATTCTCCAGCAACCAGGTGCGCAGCTTGTTTAAGCGCTCGATATCCTCCCGATGCTGCTCAATGCGTCCCTGAGCCTGAACTTTCAGTCCTCGGATACCCTGCTCGGTGAACGCAAGAACGGTGTAGCGCTTCGCTTCCGGCTGCTCGCTTTCTGGCCCCAACGTGAGCTGCGGATCATCATAGGCCCCATAGCAATCTGGTTCGACCTGGAGCGTCGTCCTGATAAAGCGAAGAAGAGCAAGCAGAGGTTGTTCTGCCCCATCCTCTGGGACATCCTGATAGTGAACCTCCAGGGCCAGCGCATACGCTTGATTGATGAGTTCCTGAAACAGTTCTGGGGAGATCTTCATGGCTGGTGGGTCTCCTCCAGAACAATAAAGTTGGCGAGGAACTGCGTGATGTGCTGCTCAGTAAGCGGTTCATCCAGGTCGCGGATGCTGCTTGTCAGCGGGACCCAGGCCCGTACAAACTCTTCAAGCACCCACTGCTCTAGAAGGCTGAAAATGGAGTTTTGGGTCACGGCTACATGTAAAGCTGCATCAACGCCCCAGTGACCTTGCAGGTAAGAGCGAAGTTCATGCCCAAGCTTCTCGCGTTGTTCAAAGGTAATAGCGATCTTCATAGATGATCTCCTTAGCGAAACAGAAAAGAATCAGGTGCCCTCTGCCAGCAGCAGAGTCACCTGACTCGTGGGATAAGATGATCGTTAGATTTCGACGCAGACCACAACCTGTTCGTGGTCAAGGAGACGTACCTTCTCTTGTGTCACAGGATAGGGTACCAGTTCCTTCAGTTTGGCGATCAAACGCTCCGGGGGTACCGGTTTTAGATCAGCCTCGGTGAAGCCAGTCTGCTCCACTACCGTGACTAATTCCACCAGCCCCGTGTCACCGGAACGCTTCCCCGGCTGGCAGATGTACTGGTGCTGAGCCAGTTTGTAGACGACTTCCTTGTCACGCTGTTCGTAATCCGCGCGATTGTCTTGATACCAGGAATCGCCAAAATGCAAGAGGGTCGCATCGCGGCGCTCTGGAAACGTGTGCAGGAAATCGATAATAAGCTCTTTGTTGACTTGCATCGTCATAGAAAGATCCTTTCCTGGCTAGGAAAATGTCGGCGCCTGGCCGCGCTCTTCATTTACAGGCCACCTGAATACACTGTGGCCTGTGCCCCGCTGCGCACTCACGCAGCGGGGGGAGTGCCTTGCGGCAAAATCCGACAGATCTGCCCGGCAGCGGGCAGCAAGGTGGAGACGCAGAGCGCAGCGGCGCGTACTACCTTGCTGCCCGCACACCGGGCAGATAGGATTTTGGCCTGCAAGGCACTCCCCCCTGGGCTAGGAGCGCGTGGCAGCGAGGAAGCAGTTGACAGTGTGCTCTGGAGCACAAGGGCAAATGTCTCCCAGGCGGCCAGCAGTGAAGGAGAGAAAAGAAAGGTGGAAAGGGGATATGCCTGTGACAAGGGAAACGCTCTAATGTCAGACACCGACCGATACGATTGGTTAGACATATTGAAAGTGTCCATTGCGAGAAACATGTGCAATGGATACCATGAAGTTCTTTCAAGACCAGGAGAAGGTTTGTGTGAGCCGCGCCCTCAATACGCTGCTGCTTTGAAGAGTGTCACAAAGCTCCTTCTTTGCCCTCGAAGGGCGTCCAAAAAGTGGAGCAACTTGCGGAGTTTCCCTGAAAGGGTCGCCTGGAGAAGATGCCAGTGGAGTTCATCTGCCTTGTCCGCTCCACATTCCCCCAGAAATACGCGGTAGCGCATCGTGACGTATTGCACAAATAACCGCATCTGCCGCAGATAGACTTTGAACTCGACAGGGACATGTGTTTCAATCTCGCCCCGCTCGATCGAGCGAAGCAGCAGGATATCCTGCTCCGTCAGTTGGCCGGTACACTCGCGGTAGAGCCAAGTTTCAACCAGCGAGTCAACAGGTGGATGGTAGCCAATCTGTTGAGCGAGCGCCAAAACGCATTCCTGAGCGAAGCGGTCCGTAGCCGCCTCCATAATCGTGCCCAAATTACGCGTCGTCGAAGAGCGAACGTTGTCTTTTTCTGAATAACTTTGTCCATACCACCGTCTGAAATTCATGCCGTATTGTAAACGATAAAAGCTCAGGTCGCTTGATGCTCCAGACGGTACAGGGCAAAACAGTCGGTAGGTCGCTGCGTGGATGGTATCGTGAATATAGGCACGAAGCAGTTCGAGTGTTCGTAGCGTTTCAGGCACAGCATAGGGAGTAAGCATCCCAGAAAGGCTTGTGAGAGCAAGCTGCTGGAGATACCGATAGCCCTGATCGATGTGGTGAAATCCGCCAAACCATCCAGCGTCACGGGGCGCGGCCATACCAACCCACACACGCGTCGGCTCAAAGATTTGGCAGCCTGGCAAACAACAGAGATCGTCAGGCAGCCTTTCCAGGGCAAACCGCAGGAGTGGCTGGTCAATGGATGACGCATACATCGGCTCACGAATCAGTTGCTCTAGGGAAACGCACGTCATTTGTGGATGAGACTGTTGGACAAATTGTTCTGGGGCCTGACGATAGATGACCAGTTGTTGTCGAATCGCCTCTTGCACCTGCTGAGTTCCAAGAAAATGCTCTGCCATTGGTGATACTCCATTCCCGCATACATGCGGAAGATGAGAAATGAACGGCAACAGCAGGCGATATGTTGATGGAAGAGCGGCACATTAGTCTCCCAGGGAAGGATCATTGGCCGAGAAAGCAAGCTCGATAATCTCGCGGTGGGATCGAAGAAGACCCTCTGGTAAGGCGTCTTTTGCGAAAAACTGCGCATCGATCACCTCTTTGGGATCAAGCTGAATGGTGCCGCCACAGAGCTTGCCCAAAAAGCTCACTTCTAGGCGGAGTCGAAAGCCGCTGACCATCCGAAGGTAGCGTGTGACTTCAATCTCCAGCCCGGTTTCTTCGCGCACCTCGCGACGCAACGTATTCTCTAGCGTTTCATTGCGGTTAGCATAGCCACTGGGAAGCCCCCAGGAGCCAGGACGCCAGAAGCGATGACGGAGAAGCAAAATCTGGCCCTGGGAATTCGTGATCACGCCAGAGACGCCGATCATGAACTTGGGATGCGCCAGATAGAGGATATACCACTGAGGCGTTCCCCGTAACAGCCGCCAGAGCTTGACGAGAAGCGAATTCATGTGAGCTTTCTTTCTTCAATGGCCAACCAAACTGGTGTATTCCATTGCGTGTGTTCGTATCCGCTATTGTGCCATATCGCCCGCACATTGTACAGTCACAAGGATCAATCTCTTACGGTGATTTGCCTACGTTAACTCGCTCTACATGCCTGCATGTTGTTCGCCACTGTGCTCACGTCCACACCAGGGATAAGGGCAGCGGGATACATTTTCAGCTTGCACTTCTTCGAGCACACAGAAAGGAATATCCCTCGTTCTCACCTCTGCCCATCGCTAAAATTCGCGTAGCGCAGCCTGCCTGCTGGGTGCAGTGAAGTACAGCATAGCGATGAATTGACGCGTCCATGTTCAGGTTTGCCGCCTTCCGGCCAGATCGCCTTCCAGAAGATAGATGGACCTGGCAGGTCGCCCTTGTCTCGCTCGTACCGAACGAGTTCCAGAGCCTCTTCGGTCCCTTGGGGAAGCGATGTGCAATGTTTACACATCTGTCGCTCCGATTGCTTCCCTCGTTCCCTGCAACTGGACCAGCCACGCCGGGGTTGAGACTGCTGCCACTTCTTCAAGATCGACGTGATCTTTCGGGTGAAATGCGGCTCGCTGCGCTTGGAGTCGAAAGTCAACGCGCGCGACCACTCGACTGATGGCCGAATTGAATATCAGTTCTTGCGCTACCCCGTTCTCCAACCATCGTGCGCGCCAAAGCTGTTGTTGCATATGATCCTCCCATATGGTTCCAGTCACACGTTCTCTCATCTTGAATGGTAGGAGTAAATCGCGTACAATGAGTTACGCAGTGGTGCAGAAATGCAGCAGATTGCTGCATTTCATGGAGCAAAATGTGAAATGATACGAAACATCACAACAAGGGAGCATATCCATGGCGTTAAGTAAAAATGAATTTGGTGAACTGGTGAAAGCCTACCGCAAGCAGCGGGGATGGACCCAAGAGCAATTAGCCGCCCGCTGGGAGCACTCCAGAGGCTACGTCTCGCAGATTGAGGCGGGAACGCGCAAGCTCGATAGTACATCACAACTGGTGCGCCTCGCGGATATCCTCGACATTCCACAAGAAAAACTAGAAGCCATTGGACGCGGCATCCCCACACGAAAAGTTCAGATTGAAGCACCAGAACACGTCGATAACGCCATCCTTCAGATGTTGCTCGCTCCAGGCCGCGACATGGTGCAACTGGCATACATGCTGTGGATCGCCGACCAGCACCCCATTCTGGAAGAAAAGCTTCGAGAATTGACGCTGCAACTCGATCAGGCGCTTACCGCATATCATGGCGAGTTTTTGAAACCGGCGCAGCAACTCCTCGCCTACACCCACCAGATGCTCGGGAGGATTGCCTTTGATCGGCTGGATTTTGCAGCCGCTTCTGGTCACTTTTCGGAGATGATTGAGCTGGGCCAGGAAGTGAATGACCCCAACATCATCACTATCGGCATGGTCTACCAGGGCAGCATCCTCCGCAAACGGGGACGCTTTGAGACAGCTAAACGCTGCTTTGAGGCGGCCAAACCACATGTAGATGTGGCAACAGCTCCCACACGAGGCATCTATCATATTAATTTCTCCACCGTGTACGCGGATAGCGGGCAAGAATCCCCCTTTCAAAAGGAAATCGACGCTGCGCTGGAGATCGCGAAAGATATAAAGGACAGCATTGTAGGGCTGGCGAACGACTTTAGCTTGGACGAGGTGCTTTGGGCACAAGCAGGCGGTTTCTCCGAGCTGTGGAAGCCAGAACAAGCCCTGGCCGTCTACAAAGAGACGGACAAACTGCGCCCATTCAGGCCGCTGCGGGAATTGGGCGCATACACCATCGACAAGGGCGAGGCGTATCTGCGCTTAGGAGAGCTGGACACCGGGATCGATCTGTCGGTGAAAGGCATCCACATGGCTTGCGAATATCGCTCGAAGCGGCATATTGGCTGGGTGGAGAAAACCTATCAACGTCTGAGCATGCTGCCCGTAGGACACGACAAACGCCTGCGGACGCTGCGGGATGCCTTACTTGATGCCAGGCGGCAGCAAGAAACGTGGTAAATACTCGCATCAGCCTTGCGTACCATCCGCAAACAGAGGTGGTTGAATGACCACAAGACGAATCGTGCGTTTCCGTCGGCGCACGGGGGACGACTCGCAAATGTTCACAAACCATTCGACTTCATCGGGTTTCCACTATAGGCGGTGTTTGCGGCTTCCTGTTGCTTTTGACGCTCTCATCTGCGACAATATTCTGAGAAGAACGGGAGCTTAGGAGTCTTTGCGGATCTCGACGAGGTGATTTCTCATGAAAAAGGCTATACGTGACCACTTCTTTGCTTATGGACGTACGCGCGGCTTCATCACGACCCACGCGTGCCTTGCCGAAGGACTCACCGGGCTGGCTATTCCCCAGGGGCGTGATTGCTACTGCTCCGACTTTTGTGGGTGTTCCCCGGAACCATTCCCGTGTGAGCGTTACCACCTGTTTCTTGCTGGCTGGGAAAAGGGAGCGGCGCAAGCCGAGCAGGTATATACGCGACGTGATCTCGATCTCGTGGAAGATATCGGGCGCGCCGCTGGTTGCACGTCCAGGCGTCCCCCGCGTCATTACGCCTGGGTTTCGCCCCATCGTGATGGATTTGAAGCCTAACTGTCTGGCGAGGTCTTTGGGCGATTTATCAAAGGCTGGCGGCAAACCGGTGTGGATCGGCGGCGTATCAAGGGAGTATGAGCCAGGATCTCGCGGCATGAACGTGCATGAAGCTGATCGTGGGCAGGAGAAAACCTAATTTCCTGTGAGCATGCCGGTGCGCAAGGAAAGAACGGAGGCAATGGAAGACCACAGTAAAGAGACCAACGAGGCAGAGGCGTTGGCTGGATTGGAAGCGTGCCGATCTCTCATGGAGAAGCTGGCACAACGGGGAGAGGAAGATGAACCGTGGAAAAGCAGAACAAGCACGATCCTAAAGCCTGGCTCCGAACGAGGCAAGTGGGCATTGAACGCACCAATCCTGCGGCAAGGGGGCAACCACAACCCCAGAAGCCGGCTATGTCTCCTTCTGGGAAACGATGCTGGGTCTGTACCCAACCGATTACCTGGGGGCAAAGCGACACGGCCTGCAATGAACGCTGCCGCGCTATCTTGTACGCGGAAAGCTACCGCATTGCTCGCCACAAAGAAGAGTCGTATCGTCAGAATCGCCCGTGCAACCTGAAACTTTCCGAGTGGGCCGAGACGCTGCGGCACTACAACTGGCACTGCGCGTTTTGCCAAATCGGCCCATTTGAAAGCCTGGATCACTTTATTCCCACAAGCCGTGGGGGCGCGACCTGGGTTGGCAATGTAGTGCCGAGTTGCTTGCCATGCCAGGCCGCCAAAGGGAATTTGCTGCCGGAAGAGGTGAAGGCCATTCCCAGGGAACGTATGGACAGGATCGCACGCTATCTTGGGCGCCGCGCACAGATGGTATCGCAGTCATGAGATGCTCACTTCCCGCTCTTCAGGCTGATCTTCCGTGCTGAGATATCACCTGCCAGAAGGCACGAAAAGCCAAGCGGGTCAGATAGACACGTTCTCGCTGCTGCCGCTTTCAGTAGCGCTCGATCATCGTCTTCCAGAGTGATCCCTCGCGCTGCGCATACTGTTCAATGATCGCCTGAACCACTCCATCCTTCTCGGCCACGACTGCTTCAACCTCCTTGCGCGTGAGCCGCCGTCGCTGCTCTCCTTCCGCCAACGAGCGCAGCACCGGGTTCTCGTGCAGAAATTGGTATTGAGCGATCTGGATAGAGGCGCAAGCGAGCGCGTGAACCGCAAAAGGATCACCCCGCCCGGCGACAATGAGCAAGTCGATGGCATCTTTTTCAAACGCATCATTTGATTTCGGAAACATGGATAATCCTCCTCGCGCTGGCTCCAAGTTCCTCTGGCCCCGACGCCGTTATTCTATTGGGCAGGGCAACCGTGCCCTGCCGCTCGCAATGAAGAATGCCAGGAGTATCCTGGCTTGTTAGTGGTTGTGGTGATGGCGCAAGCGCCAGGTTCGGTGCCGGTCGCGCCGAAGGCGCAGGCCGCTTTGTAAGAGGCGGAATTGCCGATGATGGGCGCGGAGCTGCTGCCTACGGATTTTTACTCGTGTCGGAGCAAATAGCAACACCAGCGCGTAGCGCGCCCTGGTCGCGGGGGATACTGCGCTGGCGAGAACCAGATACGCTGGGTAAGCAGGGAAACGAGGATCTTGGATGTATACGCCCTCGCTCTCGCCATTCCACTCTTCACCCCAGACGGCAAATGGGCGCCGCATCCCATAGAGGAACAGCGTCTCGACGAGCCGATTGGGGAACGTTAGTGTGGGACGAACGGAGCACCGGACCACGGCCAGCACATCGTTTTGCTCGATATGCTTTTTATAGGCTGAAACAGCAGGTGCAACAGCCTGAGATGCCTCTTGCTGGTACTCTTCTGGCGCGTCTAGATCTTTCATATAAAGCGCTAAGTCTTCGGCAGCTTTCATGTGGTCATAGAGCGCCTGCCCTGCGCTACATTGGGGATCGGGTGCGGACATGGTACAGTGGCACGTCATAGGAAACTTCCTTTCACAAAATCAAAAGGTCAATCAGTTCAGCAGGTCAGGACGGTGGACGGCTAACCATCCTCTGCGCAAGGTAGCCGTAACTTCTTGCAGAATCATTTGGGCCACCGCTGCATTGATTCGCAATTCCTGGTAAGCCTTGGCGCTGTGATAATGCCGTGGCTGTGGGTTAATATAGTTGGAAATGCAGTAAGCCAGGTAAGCTTCGGGATAAGAGGTCGAGCCACGCGGACACGTCACCGCATCTTCTAGCCATTGCCAGGCCCGCTCGTACAGCTTTTTCATGCCGCCACGCTCACGGCAACACTTCCCATAGAAATGGGCTTTCAGCTTCCAGAGGTCCACGCTGCGAAAGAGGGCTTCCCAAGTGCCCTCGTCTTCACCAATGAAGCGTGGGCCAGCAATGCAAAGAAGCGGCTCAGGCTCGCCACGATTGCGGCTAAAGAAGGCTTCAGCATCGGAGAGAGCGGCCTTCACCGCTGAATAGAATTTCCGCCTTTCTTTCCCTTCTTCACGAGACAGGCCCAAAGAAACGCCGCGATCAAGTGCCAGCTCGGCATTATCAGAATAGCCACGCAACATATCAAGGGTCTCTCGATAGTGTAGAAGACGATTCCGGTGCCAGGCGCTATCGGGGTGGCGTGTAGTCGATTTGAGAATGCCAAGCGCATGCCTCACAACCATACGCGCCTCTGGTGATGGCGCGACCGTATATAACTTTTTTAGCGCTTCGCTGGCCATCTGTAACTGGTTCATAAGTGATTAATCCTTTCTGCTAATGGGCAGAGCACGGTTGCCCTGCCGCTCGCCAGATGGCACACCGCCCGGCACAGCCTGTCAAGGCTCGCGTGGGGGCGGCTGGGTCTAGGGGTGGGCGCGACCCGTCAGGGCGGGGCCTTGACCGGCGCGCACGGGTGGTAGACTGGTGCGAGCCAGGCAGGCTGCGCTCTGTTAAGCCGAGCAGGGAGCGGAAGTTCGAGTGTCATCTACCCGGAGTGAGCAGGGTTTGGAGCCTGGTCATATCCTCCGGGGAAAGTTGAAAACCGGTCGCCTGCTGGTTGAGGAGAAGATGGCGAATGCCGCTATACTGCCCAGGATATGCCAGAGCATCCTCGCGCACCGAACGGGGTACCCAGACTGGCTTTCCCTGCTCAATAGCCTGGTGGACCGTAGCCATACTGCCAGAGTGAATGCCTGCCTGAATGACAATTACGACATCAGCTAGGGCCGTGATAATTCCGTCTCTCTCAAGATACAGGCTATTACGCCAGGGCGTGTGTTGCGGATATTCCGAGAGTAGATAGCCTCCAGTTCGGAGAATTTTCTCTTGCAGCAGTCGCAAACGAGAATAGCGGATCAGGGGAAGAATCCCGACTGTAGGAAGTCCAGCACGCAGGGCAGCTTCGTGTGCTGCCTCATCGGCGCCTGGACAAACGCCTGAGAGGATTGTGGTCTGAAAAGGAAAAGCGGCAATGGCCCGAACCAGGGCATCGATCAGGCGCTTTCCATATGCTGTCGTGCGACGGCTGCCCACAATCGCAACTGTAGGTGAAACAAGCAATTGCTGGCAGCTCGCGAGAAAAGTCTCGTGCTTCCCCTGAAGGTCAGGATGCTCCAGATACATCTGCTGGGGACATGGGCGTCTGCTCGACCAATTCGTAGTTTCCAAACGTTGGAAATAGTATTGAGTCTGCCGGGCAATCGCGGTGACAATCGTTTTCATGATATCTTGCTTTCTCATGTGGGAAGCAACGTGTTGTTCATACTCCTCCCGGATCGCCTGAAAAAGTCCGCCCGCTCCAGGGTCATTTGGAACGGCAGCCCATAAATGGTACATCTCGACCAATCGCTGATAGAAATCTTTGCACGACTCGCACCCCGCAAGAGGGCGAGGGAGAGAATGTATTGCCATCACAGCACCTCGTTATGTTCATTGATGAGATTCTAGGGGCTGGCGGGGCGCGCTTGCCTCGCCGCTCGCGATAAAAGCACCGCCCGCGCGCAGGGCGTCAAGGCTACGGCGTAGCCGTACCCGCCAGGGTTGCCTTGACGCCAGAGCACGAGCGGTATAATTGGGAAAAGCGAGGCAAAGTAAGATTCTAGCGGGGTGTGGGGCGGCAGCCCCAGCCCTTTGCGCACAGAGCGGGGTACGGGGCGGCAGCCCCGACCTTTTGCACCACCGGCGGGGTACGGGGCAGCCGCCCCACTCTCCTCGTTACCGGGGGTGGGGGGTGGGGCGTACTGACGGAGCACGAACATATGGAGTAGGAGAGTATACGGAGCGGAAAATAGTAAGCACGAGCGTGTGAACAAAGGACCTCCCGGTCCCTAGTTGGTAGGGGTATCCTGCTGGGTCTGATGTCTTAGCACTTGTTCACGCCAAGCGTGCAGCTCAGTGATCTGCTGCGCCATGTTCTCGTGTGCCTTATATTCTTGCATCAACTCTCTCCTCAACTTGGCTATGTGCCCGAGCAGCTCTTGCTCATGGGCCAGCCATGCACTCGATCTATTTGCGAACTCATCCTCGCGCATGCGATACTGACGCTCGCGGACAGTAATCCATATCAGGACGCATCCAAGTAAAAAACCAAAAACAACGATTACGTTGGCCATTGAATCCTCTTTCTTTTGGGGCCGGGTTCCATTCAGCCTTATACCGGGCAGGGCGCATTCGCCCTATCGCTCGCAGGCAATCACACCGCGTGAGCGCAGGGCGTCAAGGCTCGCGCTCTGGGGCGGTTGGGCCTGAAGTGGGGCGCGACCCGTAGGGTTGCCTTGACGCCCTGCGCTCACGCGTGGTATCATGGAAGCAGCGAGAGAGGCACAAACCCCCCTTGGGAGTGGCTCTTTGTATTACATTTTGGCGGTCGATGGCCTCTAGCTTTATCCGTCACAGAACAGTTTTTTCTCTCTAAAAACCAGGAGTCACATCTTGCTAGCTAGGTCATGCACGTGACTGGAGGGCGATTGGTGAGCACGATCACGCTGCGGAAGCACAAAAAACCAGGACAGGCGCGCCTGCCCTGGTTCTGCGTAGTAGTTCCTTAGCCTTTCTGGCTCTGATCCTCGATTTCCGGGTCGCGATACTCTGGGGAAATGCAGGCCACTCGCATGGCGCGCTGCGCTGCCCGGCAAAGGTAAGCAATCGGATCGCGGGTACCGAGAGCTTTCTCCATCGCCTCCAACATCGCGACGCTCCCCTCTTGCGCCAGATCAAGCGTCTCCTGTTGGGGTTGGCGCTCCTCGCGGATCATCTGTGCCCGGCGCAGAACATAGCCCAGGCAGCAGAGCATCAGGTCATGGTGCGCCCGGGCCTCGTTGGCACGCGCGCGTGCCACCAGCCACTTTCGCTGTTCTGCCGAAAGCCTGGAAACGTCGGGCAAGCGGTGAAGCTCGGCCTTATACAGCGCATCAGCACTCAATTCCATAAAGTTGAGGTAGTAGCGATTGATCATCGTCGGACGCTCTTCCCTGTGCTGCTTGACGATATACACCTCCACTTCCTGGAGTTGGGTGAGATAGCGCACCATGAGTGGTTCTACATCTTCCCATGCCAAACCTCCCTCTCCACAACCCAACAATGGGAACGCTAGACTGGTAATCCCTGTAGGCTGATAGACTTCGAGCAGCCGTTTCAGCCCGGCCTCGATGATTTCCAGGCTGGACGGCTCACGCCAGTGATTCTTTGTGGGAAAATTGAGTACCCAGGTGGCATCCTTCGCCGGGCGCCACACATACAGGCGCCCTACGGTCAAGGCACCAGCAAGGCAGCGACGCCGGTATTCTGCAAACATCGCGGGGTAGCGCTCCTTAAACTGCAACGCTAAGCCACGTCCCATGACCCCCCGGCAGTTGACGGGGTTGACGAGCGTTTGCACGCGGCCCTCCAGCTCAAAAATGGTTTTGCAGGTAATATAGTGAATAGACATGATAGATTATCCTCCTGTTGCTGCCAGGTCCGGGTTCCAAGCGGCCCTGACGTGATCTGTGGGGCGGGGCGCGTCTGCCCTGCCGCTCGCAGGAAGGAGCACCACCCGCGCGCAGCCCGTCAAGGCTCGCGCTGGGGTGGCTTCGGATGGGAGAGGAGCGCGACCCGCCAGGGCTTGGCCTTGAGCGGGCGAGCACGGGTGGTACGCTGGAAAGAAGCGAGGCAAGGAATCACCCCCTTTGGGGTGGGGCTTGCTTATTTATGGCTATATCAGCAAGATGATTGTGGTGATGTGATTGAACATCGCGGCGGTAGCCTGCACGTACCTGATCATGCCGAACCAAGGAAGCCAGGGAGGGGATATCTCCCTGGCCTGGTACCTTGATAGGAATCGGTTCTGCCTGGATCGAGGAAAGGATTGCTCTCTTCATTCGCCAGAAAAGCAACCTTTGACCACGCTTGTAGCATCTGCTCAGCAAAGGGTTGGAGAATGGCTCGCACGGTCTCTCTCTTTCTCTTGCTGAAGCTGCATATACTGCTCTTCGCTTAAAAGTGACGGGAAGTGAAGCGCGAGAGGATGAGTGTCCGTCTGTACCAGAGACCACTCCCCAAAGCCATTGGGAGCAAGGCAAAGCTGCCCCTGTTTTTTATGATTTTGACAGAGAGCTGCGGCAAAGGCGCGATCATTCGCGAGAAAACGTCTAAGCTCCTGCTCAGCTCTTTGCTTATTGGACATGCGTATACCTACTTTCTGTATCGTAACCCATTTCACAATTGTGCTTAGCGACGGCAGTCATGGCTCTTCTATTTACTGATGAGTTCATAGCGCATTCCGCAGAGTCCTAAAAAACCAGAGAGGTTTTTACCTCTCTGGCTGTTGATTACGCTTCTGCTCCCTTATCTCCAGGCAACTCTATCCAGGATTTGCCATCAAACACATACCCCGCGTCCTCGCTTTGATCCATAATCACTCGCCTATCAAGTTCGGTTTGAAACTCAAAGGCTGCTTCAACGCTGCCAAAATGCTCAACCAGGAGAGCGGGAAGATAGACCCGAGCGGTTTCGCTATCATACTCATCCTCATATTTCGCGTCGTATTCAACGCAAAAATGAGGACCATGCTGAATAGCCTCCTGGTGTTCTACCTCCTTGAGACCCCATTGCAGTCGCAGGATCGCGCGCTCGATCAGTGCTCGCTCCTGCCCGATGCAACGCTCAACAAAATCGACGATATAGGTCTCTTGACCGTCATAGCTCTGAGCATGGGTGCGCTGTTCCAGGGCCGCCAGGGCAGTCAGTTGCTTCTGATAATTCTGAATTTCCTGGGGAAAAGCAACGGTGATATCCTTATCTAATTGAGAACCGGGCGCAATATTGATTGCAAGCTGAGTAAGAGTGACTGGTCTTGATTCAAGCTCAGCCTCGACCCACTCCGCTCGCGACCAATAGCCCAGCTCCCCATCGACATACTGGCGCTCTTCATCGACCCGGTAGCCAGAATAGTAAGTACCCTCTTGCTCTCCTTGATCAAGGCTCTGGACGGGGATAATACGGACCCAACCAGCAGAACTATCATTCTGTTGATGGATAGGGCGAAGCATCACGGTCTGGACTTCCTCCTCTACTACCGTTTGTGGGGCAAATTCTTCTTCCCCGTAATAGCTGGGGTACCAGTCCTCTGCACCTTTCTTCTGGGCATCGATACGATCCGTGGCCACCACATGGTACCTCAAGCATCTGCTGAGAATATCAGCAACGCGAAAAATTTTCAAAGCAAACCTCCTTGCGCCGACTCCGAGTTTCTACGACGCTGGCCTAAAAACACCTGCGGGGGCATGATTGCCCTGCCGCTCGCCAGATAGCACACCACCCGCGCACAGCCGGGCAAGGCTCGCGCAGGTGGTCGGCTGGGTCTGGGGTGGGCGCGACCCGTCAGGGCGGGGCCTTGCCCGTGCGCGCACGGGTGGTAGACTGGCGCGAGCCAGGCAAGGCAAAAATCTCCTCTCCGGGGTGGGAAGCACTGGCTATAAGCTACCAGTCACATCAGGGAACCTGGTCAGGATACGTGACTGGTGAGTGTCTCTGTAGTGGGGCAGAATGGTCACGGCGCGCGCCAGACCAGCTCTGTGGAATTTTCTTGAGCGCGCCGTGACCATTCTGGGGGTGGGGTTATAAAAATAACGCGCAAGCGTTCCTTAGAAAACGGGCGACCGCGCTGCCTGCGAGCGTGTCGCGGGTGGGGTGGGCAGGCGCGCCTCCTTTTATCCAGGAACGCCTGCTGGCGGGGTGGGTACTTCAAAGGCGCGCTGTGGTATGGTCACACCTGCCAGCCAGTACTGACCAGGTGCATCGATGGGACGGATGAGCAGCAGCGATGAGAGCATGTGGTGATAACAAAAAAGGCCATGGCTGGAAAGCTTCCAGCCATAGCCCTGCTTGCTCAGGTTGAGCTACTCCTCTTCATCAGACTCGATGATTTTCACCTTCCCTGTACCACTGCACGTACCGCAATCCTGTTCCTCCCACTCTTGCTTCTCCTCATTGTACACATCCGCTTTCCCCGTCCCGCTGCAATCGGAGCAGGTTTCTTCTCTCTCTTTAGATTCAGACGACATTATGGATAAACCTCCTTTGGCCAGGTCCGGGTTCCAAACGGCCCCGGCATATTCTTTATCGGGACGCGTACCAGTCGGAAGCGGGCGGCATCCCTTTCGCTCTCCGCCTCTCGCCCGCGGTAGGACCACGCGCGCGCAGGCGTTGCAAGGCCCGCGCTGGGGTAGATTGGCAGCGGGATGGGCGCGGCTCGTCTCGGCCTTGCAACGCTGAGCACGTGTGGTAGACTTGGAAGAGCGAGGCGAGGCGCTCCTGCTCGCGTATGGAGAGGGGATGGCGAGGGTAATATTGGCACTCATCGAGCACCAGTGCTGGGGAGGAAGAAGATTCACCACGTTGCACAACAGGTCAATGGAAGAAAGAAACGCGCCATGATAGCTACTCCTGAACAACGCTGGCAAGCGCTGCTTGCCACCTTTACGGCCGTGACCGATGCCAAAGGCAAACCAATCGATCCTGGCATTCTGGAAGCTGTTGTCGCGCTCAACGCGCTGAACATCTCGACCAGTGGCTCCTGTGAAGGCCATCTGGAGTGGGGAACAGGAGCGCCCTGGATTGATATCCGAGCGCCTGGAATCCAGGAAGAAGATAGGCAAGCAGGTCTCGCACTCACCGACGCTCGTAGGCAGCGTGATCTCCAGCAATTGCCACTAGAAGAAATTGCAAAACGGATGAGTGCTGCCCTGGAATTGAAAAAACGCGTGGAGCTGAAACATCTGGCTGAGCGAAGCAAGGCCATGAGCTACTTAACCATTTTCTACCAGAACCGGCACGTACCCTACGACCGGTTGCTTATTGCTCATGGCGCGGTCGGTCAGACGCGGCTCGAAAGCCAGGGAGCAGGACTGCTGCCTCTGCTCACCCTGGAGCAAAGGCGGCAAAAACTTGCTGAGTATCAAGAAGAGATGCATGCCTTCGCCTGCTTCCTCAAGGCAGCCTTTTTTGCCTAGTAACAGCCAGAATGCCGTGCAAGGTGGAGTGTTTGTGCGAAGGAAGCGGCCAGCTAAGCTTGCCGTTCTCCAGGCAAACAAAAAACCAGGAAAGGGATCACTCCCTTTCCTGGTCGGATCTCCTACTTCCTACCACCCTCCTTTGCCACTGGCGCTGTCGGAGCTGCCGGATGCAACGTTTTCTCCAACGTCTCAACTGCCTGGGCCAGCTCCATTCTTAACTTTGGCACGCGGGCCTCTAGCGTCGCCAGCTCGGCGGCAAGCTGCCACGCGCGGGCCTTTGTGTCGTGAACCTCTTGCGGAAGCTTGCGCTCCCGCAAAATCGTGGGCAGTTCTTCGGTTAAAGCTACGAGACGGTTAAGTAGTGATGCCATGGAAATCCTCCTTGTGCCGGGTCCAGGTTCCAACACGGCCCGGCTCGTTCTCGGTAATCGGGACGCGTACCGGTCAGAGGCGGGCGGCGTCCCTTGCGCTTCTCGCCTCTCGCTCGGCGCAGACTGCGCGTGCGCAAGGGTTTCAAGGCCCGCGCGGGAGGATCGGGGTCGGGAGGGGCGCGGCTTGCCCTGGCCTTGAAACTCTGAGCACGGGTGGTAGACTGGGACGAGCGAGGCGAGGTCAGCCTGGACGAAATGGAATATTGGGGAGGTTTTCAAAAACGTGCAAGCGTTCCTTAGCCGCACTCCTTTCATCAATGTAGGATGACTTCGAGATCTAGGCGGTAGCACTCAATCACTGCCTTAATGTACTGGCGATGGCAGAACTTGCTTTTACCATTCTCATACTCTTTACAGAAACATACCAGCGTGAGATCAATCTGCGCTTCCAGGCTCTTCAGCCAGGTCGAAACCGCAGGCCAGCGCGATTGCAAAATCTGACGATAGCCTGGGACAGCTTGATTCGTCTCCGAATCGCGATAACCGTAGATGTATTGGTCGTTCGTGATCTTACCGCGCTGGTGATCCCGCACAATTTTCCAGCCGGGAATCAGGAACTCCAGGCGGGGTACGCCCTTCATCTCACCGGTGGCGATGTTGAAAACGGTCCCGCGATGGTGCTGGGGTTCGCGGATCGATGCTAACACGATCATGTCAGTTTCTTCCCCTGATGCGCCGGGGCCGGGTTCCAGGTGGCTCCAGGGCGCTGATTCTGGGACACACAATGATCGGGGAGAGGCGGTGTCCCCGACGCCCGCGCCCCTCGGTCACGACAAGACCACGCGCGCGCAGAAGTTGCAAGGCTCGCGCTGGTGGGGAGCGGGGCTGGAGTGGGCGCGACTCGTCCTGGCCTTGCCCCTCCGAGCACGTGTGGTACACTTGGAAGACCGAGGCGAGGCGCTCCTGCTGTTTGCTGGGGAGAGGTTGGCGAGAGCTTTTTCCAGGAATAGGGAAGTTGGGGTGGGGGCGCACGCAGCGAGAGCGGAGCTGCGCCGCGCCCAGAGGCGCGCTAGGCGAGCCGGGCGAGGATAAAAAAAGGCCAGAGAGGAAAACTCCCCTCTGGCCGCGTTCCTACTGATGCTTGGCTGCGTTCACCGTGATGCGGAAAGCGTTAACGGCCTGGGCCAGCTCATCGCGGCATTCCGCCATGCGCATCTCCAGGTGATAATGCTCTGCTACTGCTGCCCAGACGCGGGCGCGGACCTTCTGCTCGTCCAGAGTAAGCGGGCGGCGCTTAGCCACTGCCGCTAGTTCCTTGTTCAATTCGACTGCACGCTCTAAGTTACTCATGTTTCAATCCTCCTTGCGCCGGGGCTGGGTTCCAAGCAGCCCTTCGTGCGCTGATCCTGGGACGCACAACAATCGGAGGCGGGGCAGCGTCCCCGGCGCCCGCGCCTCTCGGTCACGACAAGACCACGCGCGCGCAGGAGGGGCAAGGCTCGCGCTGGTGGGGAGCGGGGCTGAGGGGGGCGCGACTCGTCTTGGCCTTGCCCCTCCGAGCACGTGTGGTACACTTGAAAGACCGAGGCGAGGCGAGCCTGCTGGCCGCCGGGGGGGAAGGTGGCGAGGGCTTCTTGCCAGGAAGGGGAAAAGGGGGGCGCACGCAGCGAGAGCGGAGTTGCGCCGCGCCCGGGGGCGCGCCTATTCCCGGCAAACAGAGAGAAAACCGGAGAAGGGGTTTTATTCCCTCTCCAGCCTGGGGCATGGCCACTACGTCTACGCACACTCATGAGCTTCTGGGTGCCCGTGACACCTCTGCCGCCAGTCCCATCCCCACTCACGCTGACGCTGGCGCTCGTGACGGTCCTGCTGGCGGGCTTTCAGCCGGCGCTTTTTTCGCTCTGCCAGCAGCCAGCGCTGGCGGATTGGCGACCAGCGGTTAATTGCCTCCTCTGAGCGATATTCCTCCGCATAGGAATTATCCATGTGGATTTTGTCCAGCGGCCTCATACGTGGGACTATTGGATCAACACAGTGATCTACCTTTGCGCCGTGCCACGCGCGGACGAGGCCACTGCACTGGACACGACGGAATGGCCCATAGTGAGCGCAAGCACGGTCGCGCGCGCGAAGCGAACGGTCGGCATAATACTTGTGGTGATGGCCCGGAAAGCTCGCGACGCCCTCCTGCGCGCATTCTTCATCATGTAGAGCTAAATACACTAGAGAGGTTGGCATGACTCAATCCTCCGTTACGCTGGGGGCTGGGTTCCAAGTAGCCCCTGCGCTACGATCGGGATACACAGCAATCAGAGACGGGGCGGCATCCCCGGCGCCCGCGCCTCTCGGTCACGCTGGGACCACGCGCGCGCAGGAGGGGCAAGGCTCGCGCTGGTGGGGAGTGGAGTCGAGGGGGACGCGACTCGCCCTGGCCTTGCCCCTCCGAGCACGTGTGGTACACTTGAAAGACCGAGGCGAGACCAGCCTGCTGGCCTACGGGGAGGGGCGATCAGAAGCGTGGGGAAAATGGGGGAGGGCACATGAAGCGAGAGCGGAATGTGCGCGTGCTACTTAGCGCGCTCGCGGCGCCCGCGCCGCTGAGCCAGATGGAGGTATTTACCTGGTGCTCTATCAGGGAATTGATATGGAGAAAAGGTGGGAACGGGGTGGCCCTGCTAGCTGGCGCCGTCAAACGGTCCCCATCTTCTTTCTGACAACCGCAAGCCTTCCCCATTGCTCATACCTGCCTGCCGTTTGCCGGACCCGCTACGCGTCCCCAACTGCCGCGCGGATCACTGGCTTCCAGCCATGCACGGTCAAGGCCGCGCTGGTGGGGATCGGGCGTGGAGTGGGCGCGCTTGCTTTGGCCTTGACCGGCATGGTATCGTCGGCCAGCCCGCGCGGGAGGCAGATTCATTGGGGGCTGAGAGGGGGTAAAAGCCAGAAGCCAGACCGGGGTTAGGTGGCTGGGCGGTAGAGGGCATAGAGAGGCTGTCACACAACCGCTGGCGATGCATTGATGTGGCAATGGGGGGCAATCTACTGGATCACTATGCCAGACAACCTTGGAAGGCTGAGGAAGACCATTGAGGGGAACTATCATGGAGAAGAGACATCCTGGGCGAAGATAAAAAAAGCCAGAGAGGGGAAAACCCCTCCCTGGCCAGGTGGTTAGTGCTGCTGAAGATGCGACCATGGTTGGTCGCCGCCTAGCGACTGGCTGCGCCGGTACTTGTGCCATTCATTCCCTGGGATGGCGTTTTGCATCTGTTGACGCAAAAGTTCCGCTTTCTCTTGCGAGAGCTGGACAATTGCCGCGCTCAGGCGCTCGATCTCCGCAGTATAAAGGCGCTTCATTTCCTCGCGATCCATTCTATGGATGCGGCGCGCTGTCGCCAGAGTTGTGGCCAAGCCAGCTATAGTCAGCAACAGGATCATGACCAGTAGTAGTAGCGCGATAATCATGATGGTCTCGGTAGACATACAATCCTCCGCTGCGCTGGAAGCCGGGTTCCAAGCGGTCCAGCGCGTAGTTACTCTGGGACGCACAACAATCGGAGGCGGGGCGGCGTCCCCGGCGCCCGCGCCTCTCGGTTACGACAAGACCACGCGCGCGCAGGAGGGGCAAGGCTCGCGCTGGCAGGGAGCGGGGCTGAGGTGGGCGCGACTTGCTCTGGCCTTGCCCCTCCGAGCACGTGTGGTACACTTGAAAGACCGAGGCGAGCTTTGTAGCCGATTGGGGGTGGTTGGTGAGGGTAACGTCTTTTTCGGAAAGAGAGAAGGCGGACAGGAAAGCGGCAGACCGCAAGAGGGAAATAGGCGCGCTGGCCAGGCGAACAACCTGGCTGGCGCTAGCGTATAGCGCCTCAATGCTCTAAAAAGTAGCGTTGGCGAGCGCGACGCCTTCGGGCTGTGGTGCTGGTGGGACGGTGTTTCTGGGCACCTATCGCTAACAGAATTCCAACGACGAAAGCGATAATCATCAGATCCATTGTATTCCTCCTGGTGTACTGTTTTGTAGAGAACGCACAATTATCTGAGGTGGGGCAGCGTTCTGGCACCCTCGCCTCTCAATTTGAGGCAGGACCACCTGTGCTCACAATGTCAAGGATGCGGAACGTAGTGAAGCACCCGTCAGGGTTTCCTTGACGCTGTGAGCACAGGTGGTAGACTCGAAAGAGCGAGGTGAGGTGTACTCTGGTCTCGTGTGGAGAAAGTGACGCTTGCGAGCATTGGCCTGGGCAGAGCCTAGAAAACAGGGATATCTCAGATATCCTTAAATGGGAGAAACGCTAAAACCGATTATTGTGGTTTATTGCTCTGTTCACGCGCCTCGGCGCTTCCGCTGGCGTCGGCGGCGACCCCGCTGAAGGAGGAGAGATCGCCTCTTTTGAGCGCGATTGATTTTTCGATAAGATCGCAGTTTATAGGTGCGCTTGCCGAGAAAGAGCGCCATCGCCGGGCGTCTGAGTTTAGGCAGAGCAGGCTCTTCTCGGTGGTCAGCGCGCGCCGCATACCAGGCACGGATCGATCCAAGGTGGTGCAGAGTGGTACGCTGGCTAGTCATAGTCAATCCTCCTGTGCTGGCGCCGGGTTCCAGGCGACACCAGCATTCTGTTGTCAAGGCCAGAGGGGTAGAGGTGTTACCCTCTCCGGCCTCGTTAGCGGACACTAGAATTGAATTTTGCTCACTACCAGCGAAGTTTCTCTTTCAGGCTAACATATCTACCGGCTCCGATGACCAGATGATCCACTAGTTCGATCTCTAGCGTCTTCCCGGCCAGTACCATTTGCTCAGTAAAGGCAATATCCTCCTTACTAGGTTCTGGATCACCTGACGGGTGGTTGTGACAGATAATAATTGCAGGTGCGTTGCGAGTGATTGCTGGGCGAAACATTTCCGCCACCCGCACCACGCTAGAGTTCACGGTGCCGTTATACATCACTCGGTTCAAAACGACCTGATTCTTTGCATCAAGCGCCAGGACACGCATTTGTTCATGTTTGAGTTGCTGCATCTCAGCCATAACGAGGTCGGCAGCATCACGAGGCGATCTAATCCGATAGGGTTCGCCTGCTGGAACAGATAGTCGGCGTACCAGTTCCAGCAAACTCACCAGACGATAGGCAAACGATTCCTCAAAACCTGCTGCCACAAGTTCATCGGCATCGGTAGCCAGCAATATGCTACCCTCTTGACGCTCACGTAGCCAGCGCTGAATATAGAACAGCGCATTTGCACGCTGCTTCGCGGTTCCGTGGCCAGCTAACGCGATAGTAAAGAGATCTTCGATTGGCATAGTCGTTACGCCATAATGCATGCCGCGCTCCATTACGCGCTTGAGATAGGGGATATTACTCATATCATCAATTCTCCTGGTGCCAGATCCGGGTTCCAGACGGCGCTGGCACGTCTTATCTTGGGACGCAGAACGTCAGAGGCGGGGCGGCGTCCCCTGCGCCTCTCGCCTCTCGGTCCTAGCAAGACTACGCGTGCGCGGGAGGTGCAGGACTCGCGCTGGTGGGGATTGGGGTCGAGGTGGGCGCGACTCGTCCTGGTCTTGCACCTCCGAGCACGTGTGGTACGCTTGAAAGACCGAGGCGAAGCAAGCCAGGTGAGGATAAAAAAAGGCCAGAGAGGGAAAATCCCTCTCTGGACCCGTTGGTTACGACAGGCTGTCGAGTGCCCCTGGTTCGACTCTCATGCGCTGGAGCACATTCCCGTGTGGATCAATCCAGGCAGCGCTCTCGCCATGAGAAGATACAGGAATTCCGTATTGCCTCTCATAGCCCTGGAGGTGCTCTAGAGCGGTCTCCAGTGCGCTGTTCATTCTCTCCATCTCCAGGCGGGCCTGACGGCGATCTTCCACTAGTCGGACGTATGCTTCTATCAGCAGTTCGCGTTCCTCAATGGCCGTTATGCGATCGGCCCGAAGCGCCGCTTGTTGCTTCAGGAGCAGTTCGCACTTAGCTTTGAGATACCGAGAGGTCATTACCAGCACTGCTATAAGCAGTAGCACTAGCAGGGCCAGGGCCGTAATCAGGGTATCTTCCAGTGACAGCATAACCAATCCTCCGTTGCGCCAGGGCCAGGTTCCAGGTGGCTCCTGTGCGCTGATCCTGGGACGCACAACGATTGGAGGCGGGGCGGCGTCCCCGGCGCTTTTCGCCTCTCGGTCACGCTGAGACCACGCGCGCGCAGGAGGTGCAAGGCTCGCGCTGGTGGGGAAGTAGGGCTAAGGTGGGCGCGACCCGCCCTGGCCTTGCACCTCCGAGCACGTGCGGTAGGCTGGGAAGACCGAGGCGAGGCTAGCTCTGTTGCCCACCGAGGAAAGTTGAACGAATAAAGGGTACTAAGCAAAAAGGCTATGGCCGGAGATCTCCAGTCATAGCCCCTATGCTGGCTAGCGTTTATAGCGATTTACAAATGCGATTGCCTCTTCCCGCGTTCTGCACCACTTGACTTCTGTCGAGATGGGGCTGGCCTTGCAGATATCCCAGCGCCAGCGTTGGCTCATCCGGTATAGGGGATACCAACGCGAGTGGTTGCAGACAACAGCGCGCTGCTCCTCCAACTCTTCTACAACACAGTGCCCGCGCTCGATCAGTTCCACCTCATCGCGACTTTTGCAGATGACTGCGGGCTGACGATAAATGGAGAAACGAATGATATTCGGACCAGCGAGGTCGCTAGCGGCCTCTACAACTCCTTCGATCACCACCGGGTTCATCCGTTTGGTTGGGCTATATGGCCAGCTAGGTGCAGACCCGCAGGTAATGCGAATCACATCTCCGATGTTTACGTGCCGTGCTGTAACCTTTGGCATAATCAGTCCTCCATTGTGCAGGGGCCGGGTTCCGGGCGGCCCCATGTGCTGCTGGGACGCACAACGATTGGAGGCGGGGCGGCGTCCCCGGCGCCCGTACCTCTCGCTCGGTGCAGACCACGCGCGCGTAGGTGTTGCAAGGCCCGCGCTGGTGGGGATTGGGGTCAGGGTGGGCGCGGCTTGCCCTGGCCTTGCAACACCGAGCACGGGTGGTACACTGGGAAGAGCGAGGCGAGGCAAACCTGTACAAGTAGGGGCGGGGAAAGCTTTCTCTGCACGTGAAGGTGTATGGTCACATCTGTTGGCCAGCGCCGGTCTTGTGACCATGAGAAAAGCAAAGGCCGCCTGATTGAACAGGCGGCCAGGAAAAGCCAGGAAGGTTTCTCCCCTCCTGGCTGTGTAGGGGTCCGCCAGGATTTACGCTTGATCTTCCTGAGAAGTGAGAGCATCGTCAGGGAGCAAGAAAAGCGAATCGAGAATCAACTTCCTGATGATCTCGCGCTGCCTGGCTGTGGCGTTCTCGTTATAAGAGGGGTAGTCTATCACCTGATATGAGCCTGGACCGCGTTGTAGACTCGCCTGCGGGTCATTACTTACGGCATAGAGTAGCTTTTTGCCGTAGCTGCGCAGAAGCTTGAGGCATAGGCCACCGGGGCGGTATGGACCTACAGTATAAACGGTCTGCCAGTATGCGAGCTTGCGCACCAGATCCTCAACCAGCGGGGTTTCGCTCACCAAGCGTAGCCCGTCCGCGCTATAGCGAGCCTCCTCCACCTTGTCGGCTGGGTCTGGGGGAGGCACCGGGTATCCAGCACAGGTATGTTGGTGATAGATCATGTTTCGCTGAGTAATGCAGGTAAAACCACAGGCCAGGCAGCGGTACTCTCGGAGATATGCCTGGCGCAGTACTGGCTCGCCTTTAATAAACACTATGCTATGGTGGCACAGGACCATCTCCTCGTCATAGTGGAGATGGTTCAGTGCTCGGATTATCTCTTCTTCCTTATCAGGATGGTCTTGAAACCATCTGAGGAGTTGACTGAGTTCCTGCTGAAGCTGGGTATAGATCTCTGGGTTTTGGCACGTCCGAAGGTCGTGCTCAATGGTTGTCAGATAGGCTTGTTTCCGCAATCGCTCTTCTGAGGTTGTTCCTGTGGTTGAAATCGTATCCATGAAATCCTCCTGGATAAGAAACTAAAGAAACTGCTAGGGCCAGGTTCTAAGTGGCCTCGGCATGATAGTGCCGGGCAGGGCGTAGTTGCCCTGCCGCGCGTCAGTCGGCACACCACCTGCGCACAGCCAGCCAAGGCTCGTGCCGGGCGCGGCTGGGTCTGAGGGGAGGATACGCCCGTCGGAGATGCCTTGACCGGGTGCGCAAGGGTGGCAGACCAAAAACATAATTATTGAAATCACCAGGGTGCAGAGATTCCGCACCCTGGCTGTTGCTATCCTCTCAGGTTGTCTAACTCCTCCTGAATCCAGGCTTGCAGAGTGGAAAGCTCTGCAAAAAGATCATAGTGCTTGATCCCGGCCAGATCGGCTTCGAGGCAAAAGAATGGCCGTGGGTCTGTAAAGTGGGCTGTGGGAAAGCTCTGGCAAACAGTATGCTTGCTGGCAGGATCGAAGGTATGCAGCAGCACATAACCTCCAGGGGCAAAGCCTGAACGGGGGTAGCAATACTCTCCATCCTCGTTAGAGATGAGCGTGCCGTAGCGGGGACTCTGCCCATGCAAGCATTGAAGAGGGCGAAACAGCTTTCGCAACGCAGGAAACTCTACCGCCCTTTGAGCCGCGAGCTGGTCAAATGCCTCTGGCTCAAGGAAGATAGACTCGACCTTGCGCCCAGCAAAGTAGGCGTTAAGTTCCTCCAGCGTTAATGCTGCCTGTTCAGGTGGCATCTCATGTACATGCTCTTGGAAAAGATAGAATGCGCGGTATGTTCCGTCTTCCTGGCGTTTCCGGGTACAAAAATTTCTCATGATCAAATCCTCCTCTTGTACCAGGGTCGGGTCTTCATCGGCTCCTGGTGCTTGTACTTAGACAACCAAAGGCCAGACCAGACGGAAACCTTCCTCTGATCTGGCCGGTTTGATAGCTGCTAGTGGGTCGTTAAGTCTGTGGAACGGGAAGTTGCACGTTCCAGATGAGACTGCTCATCGGCCTGGTCCGGGGCATGATCTGTACTTCCACGTGGAAGAATGCGAATAGTACAGCCGCCCGGAAAGATCCGGGCTATTTCGTGGACCTGGCGGATAAAGCGAGCCAGGTTCTCTTGTTCCTCTCTGGTCATAGCTCTTTGGCGGGTAAAAAAGCCGGAGAGGGGAAATTCCTCTCCGGCCTGATGCACTACCCGCGCTCCTCCTTTTCCATCTGCTCTAGCAGGATATGTTCTAGCTCACCACGTCGTGTCCGAAGCTTTTCTAGCTCTACACGTAACTCTTCGTTCGCGGCTAACTCCCCATCCCGTTCAATCTCAGCCATGGCAAGCTGGGTTTCTAGCTCCTCAATATATTGCTCAAGCTCGGCAATCTTTGCGGCCTGGTTGACCATCTTGAGCACTACCGCCGCCAGTATATAGAGCCAGCCGCGACGTTCTGTGCGATAGTAGAGGCCCAGCATCAATCCTCCGAAGAGGATAGAGAGAAGAGCTGCAATCGCGATAGACATACAATCCTCCATTGCGCCGGGGCCGGGTTCCAAGCGGCTCCTGCGCATAGTTACTCTGGGACGCACAACAATCGAAGGCGGGGCGGCATCCCCTTGCGTCCGCGCCTCTCGGTCGTCGGCAGGACCACGCGCGCGCAGGAGGTGCAAGGCTCGCGCTGGTGGGGAGCAGGGCCGAGGTGGGCGCGACTCGCCCTGGCCTTGCACCTCTGAGCACGGGTGATAGACTTGGAAGACCGAGGCGAGGCCAGCTTCCCTCTCTAATAGGGAGAGAGCGCGTGTATTGAGAACGGAGCTGCACACGCGTCGTCGAGGCGCGTCATGCCACTTGGCAAAGAAGTGCGGACGTGGTATAGTGGCAACAGATGGATCAATCCTCCATTAGTCAGGTGTAAGCTTGGCCGAAAATGCGGTCTCCGGGTTCCAACTTTTAAGGCGGGCCGCATTTTTCGTACCCGGTCACACATGTGATCCAGTTGGCTCACGTGACAGATCTCTACAGCGAATGGTACCTTTTCCTTCCATTACACATCTTCTGGCACTGGGGTTGACTCACCTGATAGATCTGGTGCCAGAGGCGAATGTGCTGCTTGACCAGCAACTAACTGCTCGGCCAGGGACAGGTGAAGCTTGTCAATGCTGACCGGAGCGACCTGAAGATGACAGTACTGACCTCGACTGATAATCAACGCCTCACCTGTGCCCAGTCGGCGAGGTTCGTTCGCGTCAATGGCTGCTCGCCTTTCAATGTACATAGTTCCACGCCCAACGCTCTGGTCGAGATTGGCTACCTGACGGGCCATTGCCACGTCCAGGCGCTCGCCAGCGCGCTGGATGAGTTGCTCCGGGCTGGGTGTGCCATGTACTACGAGCCAGAGCGCGGCATCCAGGATACGCTCGGCTCCTGCGCCAAGGCTCGCGTAGCTCTGCGCAGAAGCGATTACTGCCGCATTATAACTGCGCAAGCGCTCAAATAAGTTAGCGGCGTCTGCACCTCCGGTACTGATCGCTGAAAACTCATCTATGATCAGCAGTGTTTTGTGTGCCAGGGGTTTCCGCTTCGCCGCAAAGTGCGCAAAGTCTTCGAGCAAGAACCGACCGAGGGAGGCAGCTTCTTCCTTGAGTGCTAAGCCGTCCAGTAAGATGTACGAACTATCAACGTCATCGAAGCTCCAACCGCTGGCGCTGGCATCGCCGTCAAGTTTGCCAGCCAGCGACGAAAAAAAAGCCTGGTAGCGAAGTTCTGCGCCAGCCAGCGTATCCGGTTTGAGGTTACTTAGCCGATACCTCTGGAGATCAGCCTCCAACTCCTCGAAGCGCGCAAAGAGTTCATGGCTGCTTCGGGGCGGCTCTGGTCCCATCTCTGTGCAGACGATATGCAGGATTCGTTTCGCGACAGATTGATAGTAAGCCTCACTATAATCCTGCACAACCATGAGGCGGTTCAAAATCGCCTCGTGGTCGCCTCTCCAGCCATGGTAGGCCCTGGCAGGGAACATTGCGACACGTTTTGCCCCAGCTCCGTGCGCCATGGCAAGAAAGAGCATAGCGGTTTCCCGATCGCCTTTGGCATCCAGGAAGTGAACACTCCACCCATATTTCAGTGCGATATACGCAATGCGTAGCAGAGTTCGTGTCTTCCCGGTGCCGCTCCCGCCGACGACAACGCCGTGTTTGCCCAGGATATTAGCAGGGAGAACCATCCACCCCCTGCGGTCATTGCCCCAGCGCAGACGTGCCTCAGAAGGGTGGCCGATGTCGATGACGCGCCCCAAAACGCCATGAGCGCCTATCCGATCAGGCACAGCTTTACGCATATGTCTACGAGCAGCAGCCACAGCGCCCGCACGTTGTCGTTCTTCCCGGATAGCCTGCCCGCGGACGCGATCTGCGGCGCTCTTTGGCCAGAAGAGCGCGAAGCCCAGTGCAACGATTGGAGCGAGCAGCACTGTTCCGGCCCAGAAAGGCAGCAACGCCAGGATATTTTGCACGAATGATCGTGTATAAAGATCGCTGGCCACACCAGTAAGTTGTCGCCCCGGCTGAACCAGCAGACACCAGAGAGCGCTCGTCAGCACACCTCCCGTGCTTAATCCGACCCAGGTAAACCAGCGCTGCCAGCGTTGAAGCACCTGTCGGTAGATGGCCAGGCCAGCAACAACGCTGGGCCAAATCAGCAGGCAGGCTAAAGCAAGCAGCGCCCATAGAAACATCGAGCCATTATAACTCGTTGGATGCTGAGGAGGCTGCTCTTGTTGTCTGTTGAACATCATGATACTTCTCCTGTCTCTTTTGTGGAAGATCGTAAATCCGAATTTTCTCTCGCTGGGTTTCTGGTACCTGCGCGCGCGCACGCGTCACCCGCTCACGAGTCTCACTGCTGCAAAAATACCAGACGGTATAATATCTCTGGTCATTGGCACGGCGCCGAAGCAGGCGAATGAGGCGGCTTTGCTGCTTATCTGTCAGTTCTACCTCGACGGCGATCACGCCGCTCTTCGTTTCTACCAGGGCATCCGGGATATCTGGCGATTGACGCCTTTCGTGGCTTTCTTGGGCATGTTCACTACGTAGTGCTCGCTCGGAAATCCACCGCGCTTCTGGGCGTCGGCTAGCAATAAACAGCCGAACCTCGTTGCACCAGTATAAGTGTTTGAACAAGGTTAGTGCTGGCTCTAGTGGCTTGTAATCGAGACCGGCAAGATGTAGTCCCTTTCCAGTGAGCCAGAGATAGCCAGGCTCATTATGAAAGCCCCGCGCCTCCTTCACAGCTCCCAGCGCTTTCATCCGTGTACGCCAGACGCGTGTTGCGCTTTCTGAGAGTTGTCCAGAAGTTTGAATACCCGGCCCGGCTTGTTGGGCAAGTAGGCGGGCAACCTGATCAACACGAACAGCAGTCTGTTCGCCAATCCAGCGCAATACCTGTAGATCACGCTTGGTTAGTTGTACTTGGCGTTTTGATCTGCCGACCTGAGCCGCAGGTAACTCGACGATTTTTCCACTTATCTCAGTCTCATCCATGGATGATTATCCTTACCATTCTGGCCAGGCAGCTTGAGCCACGTTTTGCTCACGTGATTATCTCGCTGCGGCTCTCCTGCTTTTACCTATTTCCTCTTTTTGAGGGCTGATCAGTGTGCTTTTATGTTGCCCTTGTACGGTCGTTTAATGGAGCGCGCCCTCGGACAATGATCGACATGCTGGGGGCATGTCGAGCGTTGGCCGAGGTTCGCGCGGGCCATTGCACAATCGTTCGGTTTTGTACGGGTGGGGGCGGGGCAGTGGGGAGGAGGGCGACTTGGGTGCAGGGTTCCCAAGTCGCCCTCCTCCCCACTGCCCCGCAGGGGGGGCCGCAGGCCAGTTCCGCAGCGAAGCGAACCGGAACTGGCCTGCGGGAAAACCGCCCGCTAGACCACACAGTTGCCCTAGCGCCCAGGCGCTAGGAGGCCGCTAGGGTAACACCATAGGCATATCCTATTGATACTCAATTGTGCGCTCGAAGACATGACTATCATTACGAAACTTTTTCGCTCACCTCTCGGGGCGAAAAAGCGGCGGAAATTCTGCCGAAAAACTTTCGTGATGTTGACGGTGTTCTCATCGAACGTAGCAGGTACGCTTGACCTGGTTGCTTTGATAGCCCGCCCGTGATGTACATCTCGTCTCGGGAGAGAACTGGCTATCGAGAACCCGTCCCTCCTGGTTGTTTTGCATGATGGTTCGCCCAGGCTCAGGCCCAAGCGAACCATCACAAAGATCGACCGAGGGGATAACAAGCATGTACAGCCTGCTTTTGCTATTTCGCGCATCTCTGATCGATAGCAAAGGCAAAGGGCGTCATTTATATCATGCAGAACAAGGAGGAACTATCATGGCGGGAAAAAGAAGCATCCCCACCGGCCTGTTTAGTAGCCCCGATTTTTTTGAACTTTCTAGCGATACGATCCGGCTGATCATGATTGGTCTGATCTTAGATGCCGATGATGAGGGCCGGGGCAGTGCCCACCCCCGCTTGCTGGCTCGCAAACTGGATAAACACCCTGAAGAATACCAGGCGCTTGCAATTCCCCAAGCGCCTGGTATTCTTCAGTGCTATGAGGTGGCCGGTCGTGCATACTATGTTCTGTGCCACTGGCGCAAGTATCAGACCCTCAGCAAGCCCACGCCTTCCACCTATCCGGCCCCTCCCGACGCGCCCTCGGCAGAAGCTTTGCAGAACTTTGCGGGGTATACCAGGGAAACCCAGGAAAGCCCTGGGGAATCCTTGCCAGAAGGAGAAGGGGAAAAAGAAGAGGAACAAGAAGTGAAGGGAAAAGGAAACGAAGACGAAGGCGAGATGATCAGTTCGCTAGAGGCGGAGCCTACGCCTCCTTCCTACTCCCCACACGCCAGCAGCGACGCCTCTTTCTCTACAGAGAACAAAAGCGTTGAGACGGATCAGGTCGCGTTCTATCTCCGGCTTCCCTTGACCACCGAGCTAGAAGCGGTGGTGAGGGAGTTCCAAGACACCCCCGCACTCTCCCTGATTGGAGAGGCCATTGAAGCTCGTTCATGGGTGGATGATCCCCGGCGCAACCGGAAAGGTCAGCCGATGTCGGTCGCCTTCTTCCGCCGCTGGCTCAAACGCTCACGAGGCGACTATGGAACGCCAAAGCAGGGCCAGGAGTATCATGATCTGCTCAAACGAGCGATCCATGCGCCGTTACTATTGATTGATGATCTCGACAAACCGAAGCCAAGCGAATTTCGGGAATCGATCTATTACCTATTGATCGACAAACGGACGCTGGCAAACAGTCCCTTGGCTCTCTCCTCCAACGTCGCCTCCCTGGCCTTGGAGCGCTGGATTGGAGGTGCGGCCCGTTCCCGCTTGCTAAGCAATCTCTGTCCGGTGGAGATGCAAGGGCCAGATTATCGATTACACGGGCTGCCAGAAGGGAGACGGTGAAACGCTCTCGGGATGATTCTGGCAAACACCTTTCTGCCAGTTCGAGAAGGTGATGGCTATCGCTCTTTGTGACTCTGAAACGGAGAGGTACTCAGGAAGAGCCGGGAGGATAACTCTTCCTTTTCTCTAAAGTGAGAAGCTGCATTTTGCCGGGTTCTGTGCCTCTCTGGGAATCCCGCTGGGCTAGACGCAGCGCCAGGGCACAGTGCGCTTCAGCGAGGCGAAACAGGGATGATCCACACCGACGATACGCCCCGGCGTTGCTGGTACTGCCTTCGATGAACGAATGGAGTTGATCCGCCAGCAAACACACCAAATACTGTCGGCCCGAAGCCAAAGTCGAACAGAGGCAGATGGGCAGCTCGTTGTCCCAGGATAATCAGCCACCGAAACGGTGGGAGGAGATTGAATAATGGCAACCATTACACTGCAAACACCGGACAAGCAGCCTGACGCGGGGTTTGCGATTACCCCTGTCTATGAGCGGCTGCTCATCGGCGACCAGAACATGCCGCTGGGTCTGTATCACTTCCACCTCATGACCGCTGCCCAGCTCACGCGCCTGCACTATTCCGAAGGCTCAGTCAAGCACGTCAAAGCCCTGCTCAAAGTGCTGGTCGATCATGGCTATGTGCAGGAAGACTGGACCCCCACCAGGCTGCTGCGCTCACCCTACCTCTATATGCCGACTCAGCGGACCATCGACTATCTGCGGAGCGAGTTACGGTGGGATCTGCCCGACCGGCTGCGCGTAGGAAAGGAGGAAGGCAAAGGCTACCTGCATATTGAGCACGAGAAAGGGCTGAATGATGTGGTGATCTCAGCCGCTCTGCTCAAATGGCACGCGCCAAGCTACCACCTCGAAACCTTCATCCACCACCGCGAGCTGGGACGTAACCCCTACCCGACTCGCTGCGAGGGAACGTTATACAACCTGGTCCCTGATGCATTCCTGGAGCTGCGCAAGCTGCTGCCAAATGGCAGGTTCGCTCGCTATCCCATTCTGTTAGAACATGACAGAGGTTCAGAACAACGCAAACAATTCAGACATAAGATCCGGGCGTATATCATGATGCTCAAAGCCCAGGCATATAAGGATCGTTTCAACGTCAGTACAGATTCAATGACCATTGCTTTCACGACGTTTGAGGGTGAAAAGCGCCGCGAACAGCTACGAGCATGGACGAGTGAGGAATTACAAGGGGAAGCTCAATCGCTTGCTGCCAGTTTTCTCTTCACCGCTCAACTTCGTCCACCTGACCCAATGCATGTATGGCTGACTCCGTGCTGGTATCCAGTGGCTATGGAAGCAAAGCCAATAGCCCTGCTTGCAGAAGGGTGATGTAACGCCAGACACGCAGGAAAAGATAGTCAGCCTTGGTGAGAGGCTGACTATCTTGATTGGTGTTTCCTCAATTGGTACAGTCACCGCCATTCGTCTTTAGACCGGGCGTGCCACAGCGTTGTGCGAGCGTCTTTGCTGGAGGTGTGGCCAGCCTCGACGATGGTTTTGCGCAGGAAATAGCCGCCGATGAGCACAAGCAATGAGATCAGGATGCCGCGCCCACGTCGACGTTTCTCTGTCTGCTTGCCGAACAGACCGACGCTTTGCAGCAGCCAGGGCAGCAGAAGTCCGCTGCCAAAGACCAAACCCCAGAAGGTTCGTCCTTTCTGGTCGGGTCCAGTGCCAACCAGGGGACGAGCGGCGCGACCAGAACCACGCAAGAAAGCGACCAGCCTCGCCATTTCTACCAGCAGTGCGGCCCATTCCAGGCGCTCCAGTTTACGCAAAGTTCTGCCCGGCGCCCCAACAAGACGCAGGATCAGGCTCATCAGTGCCGAGCTAGTCGAGATGGCGGAAGATATGAAGACGCCTCCTAAGAGCTTACTGCGTGACCAGAGTGGCACACTGGTCGCAGCTAACAAGACGCCGGTATAGCCGCCCAAAAAGAGCGCTCAGAAAGTACCTGGGAGGGCCAGCAATTTCTGTGGCAATTTTGCCAGGCCGCGCGCGCCCCACCACACACCCAGCAACCCATCTCTCGCAGCCTGGATCAGGGCGGTAATCCCGCTGAGCATCGAGAGAGCGATGAGCATGTACACACCTACTGACATTGGTGATTTTATGCGAAAGATGCGTAACATGTGCAAGAAGCGTTCAGGTCTACCAAGATCTTTAATGAGCAGGGGTGGACAGGGCAGCAGTGCCAGCAGCGAGGCATAATAGCCAGCGCGCACGACCGCACGATCTTCGGATGAGCCAAAGAGTGAAGCAATGCTGGCGATCACGTAACAACCGGCAGCCAGGCCACCAAAGAAGAAATACCAGATAATCTCCCACTTCCAGACCGGAGCTTTGAGCACGGGATAATCGTAATAGCTCGGCTCTTTCTGCTCCTGGCCAGGGTTCGGCGTGTAACCAGTAGTCAGAGAGGCCAGATCCTCGGTGAGTTGCACGGGCATGAATCTTTCCAGCAGGCTTGCGGCTGGTGCGTGTTCTTCCACCTCCGACATAGGCAAGCGTGGTTCATCCATACGACACCTCGTTCCTCTTCGTCTTTGAAGAAGAGCATTCCTATCAGTCCCGTAATAACAGGGGTCACTATCGTCTCATCAATCATAGCACAGTGGACAGGTACACGCCAAAAGAAGAAAGCAGGGAAAAGGACTGTTTCCCTACTTTCCAGAAACCGGTTCTCACGAACGAACGCTGTCCGTCACTCGCGAGCTACCTGACGCATCCATTTGTTCGCTGTACTGATACCAAGTTCAAGATCCTTGGCAACTTGGCGAACGCTCGTGCCTTGATGTTCGGCCATATACAGGCGAACGCGTTCGAGGTTATTGTCGTTCGCCGTTCGTTTTTTCGGGGAGGGTAAGGCTCTGGGTTTCGGTTCCGCCTCCGTGATCGTAACCGGCTGCTCGGGGTGTTCGATGGGCGTTTCCTTAACCGGCTCGGCCACCGTCATAGGCTGGGTGGACGAACCGCCCGCGCTGACGTATTTCAGGGCGTGGGCGACGATCAAGAGGATCACGCATAGCGAACGCATACTGACCAACCAAACTAACGGGATCGGTGAATAGGTGTACGCTTTCTCAAGCGTTATGCCGAGCGTTTGTTGTATACTTTCGATGTTCGATACGATGGCGGTTGTGGACAGTAAGAGCACCGATTGTATCCAAAGACGACCTCAATACCATGACCGACCAGGCACGTGCGCAGTTCTTTGGCTCACACCTGCCGCTCGGAGTTCACCCTGAAACCAAAGATACCTTCTTCGTCCCACTCACAGACCTGTTCTCCGGCACGCTGCTGCAAGGCGTCCAGGGTGTCGGGAAGAGCGGCCTTATGGAGAACCTCATCGCCTACAGCATCCGCCTCGGCCTGTCGGTGATTGTCGTTGACCCACATGGCGATCTCGTTGACCACGCAGTAGCCCAACTCCCAGATACGGTACTGGATCGAGTATCCTTGCTTGACATGACCGACGAGGAGTACCCGTTCGGGGTTAATGTGTTCTCGGTGCAGCAAAATAGCTCCTCAATCGCCCAGGCGCAGAGTATTGACCGGATCGTGCATATCTTCAATGTGCTCTGGCCGGAGACGGAAGCTCAGCAAAATTTACCACGCTACCTGCGAGCGGCGATCATCACGCTGCTGGCGAACCCTGGCTCGACGCTGGTGGACATGTACCGCATCTTGAGACGGCCAAGCGAACGCCAGGTGTTGCTTCAACGTGTCACCGATCCGACTGTGTTGGAGTTCTGGCAGTCCCATGATGCATTAACCGAGTCAGCGCAGATGCAGCAAGTAGCACCGCTCATCAATCGGCTGGAAGCGTTGTTTATGGGCCGCAGCCTGGTGCGCAATATTGTCGGCCAGCGCTGTACCACCATTGACTTCAGAAAAGCCATTGAGCATCGGGAGATCATCTTCATTAAATTGCCTATCAAGACGGTGGCCGATGCGCGGCTTATTGGCACGATGCTCATCGCCCAGATCCACGCCGCGCTGTTCTCCTTCGCCGACACCCCACTGGAGCGTCGTCCAGGCTTCGCGCTGGTGGTGGACGAGTTCCAGAATTTCGCCACGCCTGACTTTGCTGAGCTATTCAGTGAAGGAAGAAAGTTTGGCGTGCGTGTCGTGTTAGCCCACCAATACCGCAACCAGCTACCCGACTACCTGCAAGACGCGACCATGACCGCAAGGACAAAGGTGATCTTCCAGGTCACCCCTGACGATGCCAGAGAGCTTGCTTCGCTCTTTCCAAGCAGTGAGGCTCGCGTACAGCCAGAAGACTTAGAAGCTGAGGTTACCCGGCACTTACTGAAAGGAATACGATGAATACCCCGACACGAACAACTATTGAGACATTCATTGAGACGTACCTGTGCCCGCTTAAGCACCAGCCGAAGAAAGAGGGGCGGTTGCTCATCCGTAACCCTGGCTTTCGGCCATACTCCTTAGTTCACGCCCTCTTAAGCGGCAAGCCTGACGAGTTACCAGCGGTCACCGTAGCCGACCCGACTTCCTGGCTCAATCGGCTGCTGTACGAGGTAATGCACACCGGCAATGCCGATCTGCCCATACCGTGCGAAATCGTCCTGGGATTCAGCGGCTGCGTGAGGCACTGCTTTTACGGCGAGTTCAATAACTCCTTTAAAAAGGGCAAGCTTCTCTCGCCAGCTATCGAGTACCCGCCATACCTCGTCGTGCCAACGCCAGAGGGGCATTTTCGTTGGGCTAGGCCGGGTAGAGAACGGGACTGAGGCTATGTATCACTTCTTGTTTCATCTGAGGGAATTGATGCAATACCTGGCTGCTCACCCTATCGAGAAGAAAACAACTCCCTCGATGAGCGAAGTGGCCCAGATGCTCTCGATGCTGCCTCGTAGAGCGGCGTTTATCCGCTCTGGAGATGAAATGGGAGTCATCTATACCGATGACTCCTTGCCGATGGTTACTGGTTCCGCTCTCCGAGAGAGAGTGGAACGTATACGAGCACAAACCAGGCAACGCTATTGTAAACCAAAGGCTGAGGTTGAAAAAGAGCTGATGCGGCAACAACAGGCCACCCTATCCCGCTCGGAGGTCGTCTAATGGCAACCATACCCAACGATGAGCAGCTCTTTCTCACGCCCGTCCTGGCGCGGCTATTATCCGGCTCGCCATCGATGCCCATTGGTTTGTACCATCTGTACAAGGCCAGCGCTGCGCAACTGACGCGGCTGCACCATGAGGGAAAATCCGAGAAGCTCACCAAGAAGCGGCTGCGGCTGCTGGCCGACCACGACTATGTTGCGTTCGACGCCAGGCCAACTGCCGAGTACCGCTCGCCGTACTACTACATACTCGGCAACAAAGGTGTGGAATATGTTAAAAGCCTGGGTTTGCCAGTGAGCAGTTATTACCGGCCAAGCAAGGAGGTCGGGCAGAGCTATCTGCACTTGCTCCACTACTTAGGTGTCAACGACATACTCATCGCGGCGGCTATTCTCAATCACCAGGCACCGGAGTATTACTTGGAACGCTTCATGCTGGAGCGCGATCTTGCCCATGAACCATTCAATGCCCTCTGGCATGGCAAACCATACAGCACCGTGCCAGACTTGTTTCTCGATCTCCGCCAGACCTTATCCGATGGTAGGCAACGCAGCATGCCGATCATTATCGAACATGACGGTGCGACGGGAGCAGAGGAAGTTATCCGCAAGAAAGTCCACGCCTACAGCGCTATGATCGCCTCTGGCTGGTACAAACAGCGCTATGGCATCAACACCATCACCGTCGCCTTTACCACCTGCAAGGGTGAAAAACAAGGCGACAAGCTCCGCGCCTGGGCGAGAGAGGAGTTACGAGGTGAAGATAGATCGCTTACTTCGTGTTTTCTATTCACCAGCCGGCTTTGTGCGCCTGACCCGACGCATCTATGGCTGGCTCCGTGCTGGTATACACCTTATATGGAAGATAAGCCGGTCATGATATTGGGAGATTGATAGAGAGCAATAAAAGAGAGCCGGTAGAGTGCATACCCTACTGGCTCTCTGTTTTTGCCCACTAGTACGGGAAAGTACGATACAATCCCGTACAATCCCGTACCTTTACAAACTAGTGTTTTTGTGACGTTAATATTTGGCGCAAAAAGCACCCTGAGAGGCTAGAAAGCTAGCTCCCGTTTATGAGCCGGTTGAGCGCTCATGTGAAAGTAGCAAAGCTGGATGGGCGTAGACAATGCCGACAAAAACGATTTTCAGCATCGTCTACGTCTGATCCTGCGCTTTTCCGAAGCTTGACACGCTCTGACACTTCTTAGTATCATGGAAAAACGGGGCCAGGAATAGTACTTATTCCCGATGTATTTCT
>Ga0209061_1000782_pt1 | contig 68741 bp, 62 predicted proteins | sample Coa_R1_10_FD_187157 | JGI IMG/M metagenome (GOLD analysis project Ga0209061, IMG submission 187157) | Surface soil microbial communities from Centralia Pennsylvania, which are recovering from an underground coalmine fire - Coalmine... | ecosystem: Environmental > Terrestrial > Soil >... | reverse complement strand
CGACCCCGACCGCAACTACCAGCCGACCGGACGGACACCCGGACCCCCGCCCGGAACACCCCGCAAACGCAGAAACCCCGAACCCTGATCAAGGGTTCGGGTGTCCTCGATGTCCCGAGACAGGACAGTGGTGCGCCTGGCAGGATTCGAACCCGCGACCCGCTGCTTAGAAGGCAGCCGCTCTGTCCAGCTGAGCTACAGGCGCTTGCACGACATTGTGCAGGTGCAAGGTCACACGGCGGCAACGCCCTCGGAACGAGCCCGCGTCAGCCACGCTGGCACCCGCCCGGCGCCACCCGGCGGCGCCTGCCTACTCTAGCGAACCGGGCTGCTGCTCTGGGTAATCCGGCACCGGAACGCGGCCGGGACGGTGGGAAGGGGAACCTCCTGCGGCTCGGCCGAGGCGGCCCGGCGAAGCAGGCAGGGAGGGCGTCACCCCCGGCGCATGACCCCGGCGGGGCCCGCCTGCCCGGCCCGCTAGGCTGAGCCGTCATGACGATCCTGATCTCCGCTGACATGGAAGGCGCGACCGGTGTCACCTGGCCGGGTGACGTGGAGCCCGGAACCGAGCAATGGCAGCGCTGCCGCCGCATGCTCACCTCGGACGTGAACGCGGCGATCTCCGGGTTCCTCGCCGCCGGGGCCGAGTCTGTCCTGGTCAACGAGGCCCACGCGACCATGCGCAACCTGCTGCTGGAAGAGCTCGATCCGCGGGCGGTCATGCTCACCGGGCGGCACAAGGACCTGTCGATGGTGGAGGGGATCCAGCGCCCCGAGGTCACCGGCGTGGCGTTCGTCGGCTACCACGCCGCGGCCGGCTCGGAGGGCGTGCTCGCGCACACCTACCTGGCCAACTCGGTGACGAGCGTGCGGGTCAACGGGGAGAACGGCAGCGAGGGCCGGCTGAACAGCTACGTCGCGGCGGAATTCGGCGTCCCGGTGCTCCTGGTCACGGGTGACGACAGGGCGTGCGAGGACGCGACGGGGCCGGCGGGCTATGCGCCGGGCGCGCAGGCGGTGGCGGTCAAGGACTGCGTCAGCCGGTACGCGGCGGTGTGCCGCCCGCCGGAGGTCACCGCCGCCGCCATCCGGGCGGCGGCCGCCGAGGCGGGCAGGAAGGCCGGCCGGACCGCCCCGGCCGCCGCCCGGACGTTCACCGTGGAGATCGAGGTCGATGCCGCGCAGCTAGCGCAGGCCGCGGCGATCGTCCCGACCGTGCGGCGGACCGGCGACCGGGCAGTCGCCTTCGAGGCGCCGACCGCGTGGGACATGATCCGCTGCTTCAAGACCGTGACCACGATGATCTCGGCTGCCGTTGAGGAGAAGTTCGGGTGAGGACTGCTCAGGGCCCGGCTGCGCCGTCAGCCCAGGACGAGGTGGCGGCCATCGCCTCCGACCTGATCAGGATCGACACCACGAACCGGGGCGGCGGGGACTGCCGGGAGCGGCCCGCCGCCGAGTACGTGGCCGCCCGGCTGGCCGAGGCCGGGCTCGAGCCGCTGCTGCTGGAGTCCGCGCCCGGCCGGGCGAACGTGGTGGCCAGGATGACCGGCACGAACCCGTCGGCGCCCGCCCTGCTGCTGCACGGGCACCTCGACGTCGTCCCGGCGGACCCGGCCGAATGGACCATCCACCCGTTCTCCGGCGAGATACGCGACGGGATCATCTGGGGGCGCGGTGCCGTTGACATGAAGAACGCTGTCGCGGTCGTCATCGCCCTCGCACGGCAGTGGGCCGCTGCGGGGCGGCGGCCCGGGCGCGACATCGTGCTCGCGTTCACCGCCGACGAGGAGGACACCGCCGCCGACGGTGCCAGGTGGCTGGTCGCCCGGCACCCGGAGCTGTTCGAGGGGTGCACCGAGGCCGTTGGCGAGTCCGGCGGGTTCACCTTCCACGCGGGACCCGGGCTGCGGCTGTACCCGATCGCGTCGGCGGAGCGGGGGACCGCCTGGCTGCGGCTGACCGCCCGCGGGATTGCCGGGCACGGCTCCAAGCCCGCCGCCGCCAATGCCGTCACGCGGCTGGCGGCGGCGGTCGCCAGGATCGGCGCGCACCGCTGGCCGGTGCGGCTGACCCCGACGGTGCGGGCGGCGCTGCGGGAGATCGCGGCGGCGACGGGCGCGGATGCGGGCGCGCTCGGCGAGCCCGACGTGCGCGACGAGACCGGCCCGGACTGCCTTGAGAAGCAGGTGACCGGGCTGCTGGAGCGGATCGGCCCGGCATCCGCGCTGGTCGCCGCGACGATCCGGAACAGCGCGAACCCGACCATGCTGCAGGCGGGCTACAAGGTCAACGTGATCCCCGGCGAGGCCGTCGCGCTCGTCGACGGGCGGGTCCTGCCCGGCTACGCCGGCGAGTTCGAGGCAACCCTGGACGAGCTGACCGGCCCCGATGTGACCTGGGAGTACTACCACCGGGAGCCGCCGCTTGAGGCGCCGCTGGCCGCCCCGCTGGCCACGGCGATGGCCGAGGCGGTGCTGGCCGAGGACCCGGGTGCGCGGGTCGTGCCGTACTGCATGGGCGGCGGGACCGATGCCAAGCAGTTCTCCCGGCTGGGCATCGCCGGGTACGGGTTCACGCCCCTGGAACTGCCGCCCGGCTATGACTACTACGCGATGTTCCACGGCGTGGACGAGCGGGTGCCGGTGTCCGCGCTGCAGTTCGCGGTCCGGGTCATGGACCGGTTCCTGGCCAGTGCCTGACGCGCACGCCGGGTGCCGGCAACCGGCGGCAGGCTGCCCGGCTAGCGCGGCGCCGCGCCGGGGCATTACGCTCGTACCGCCGCTCTCATCCGGTGATCCGGGCCGGGTCTTCCGGCCGGGGCTCGGCGCGGCGGAGGTCGATCGTGGCACTGCTGGCTGACCTGACAGGTCTCATGGCGCCGCTTGCCGGAAGCTGGCAGGCGGCCGGCCAGGTGCATGCCGTCCCCGGCGGCGCCGGCGCGATGGCCCTTGCCGTGCTGACGCTGACCGCCGTGCTCATCGCGCTGCTGGCACAGAATGCCAGGGTTGCCGCGGTGGTGACAGCCGGGCCGCTGACCGGCCGCAGCGTCGGGCTCCGGGAGAAGTCCTGGCTGGCGGCATTCCAGCGGCTGCTCGACCCGGCAGCGCCGGGCCGGCCGCTGCCCAGGGCGCCCTCGGCGGCCCCGGCGGCTGCCTGAGGCCCAGGCCCTCCGGTTCTCCGGGACTTAAGCCCGTCCTGCCTCTGGCGGGCCCTGGCCCTGCCTGCGCTGCGCTGCCGCGCCCTCTTCGCGACGCCACGTGCCGGGGGTCCCGCTGGCGCCTCAGGCCGCCGCCTCCGGCAACCGATCTGTGCGTCCTTAGCTGGAGGTTCTTGTCATGCTCCTATTCCTGGGCACCGTGGCCGGTGCCGCGTGTCACCTTCTCCTCATCGTGGCGGCCGCTCTCCTGCCGGTGGCCGGCGAGTCGGCGGGAGCGGCCGCCGCAGCCGCGGTCGTGGCGTTCACCTGCGGAGTCCGGCTGCTGCTGCTGCCGCTCAGCTACTACTCCGTGCGCGGTCAGGCCCGGCTGTCGCGGCTGCTGCCGCGGATTCAGGAGATCCGGCAGCGCTATGCCCGGCAGCCCGACCGGCTGCAGCACGAGCTACGGGAGCTGTATGAGCGCGAGGGCGGCGCCGCGCTCGGCGGCTGCCTGCCGGCACTGGCGCAACTGCCCTTCTTCAGCATGGCCTACTGGCTGTTCCGGTCGCCCGTCATCGACGGCCGGCCGAACCTGCTGCTCACCCGGTCCCTGCTCGGCACGCCGCTGGGCAGCCGCTGGCTCGGCGCGCCCGGGCCGGTGAGCGCTCACGGGGCCGTGTTCCTGGGCCTGCTGGCGCTGCTCGCCGTCGCGTGCTGGCTCTCAGCCCGGTCAGCCCGGCGGGCCGTGCCGGCGTTGCCGGAGGCGGGGACGGCGGCGCCGGCGCGGGCCGGCGGGCCGCAGGCGGGTGCCGCCGCCGTGCTCGCGAGGATCCTGCCGTACACGACGCTCGCCATCGCGACGCTGATGCCGCTGGCGGCCGGGCTGTACCTGCTGACCACCACCGCCTGGACAGCGGCCGAGCGCCCGCTGCTGGCCCGGCTCGCCGCACGGCGCGAGCGGCAGGCGGCGGGCCGCAGGCGGCCGGCGGTTCCACCTGGTGGGCCGGGACCGGGCAGGCATTCAGCCCGGGGCAATCGTTCTGCATGATGGTGTGAGGAAGCGGCCGGGGGCCGGCCGGCCGGGGCAGGCTGGCCGGCCCGGGTCGTTATAGCGTCATGGCCAGGAGGTCGCCATGCATCTGCCGTCCATAGCCCATGTCGCCAGCGAGGACCCGGAAGTCGCCGGCCTCATCGAGTCGGAGGCGCGGCGCCAGTTCGAGAAGATCCGGCTGATCCCGTCGGAGAACTACGTGTCGGCCGCAGTCCTTGAGGCCGCCGGCACCGTGCTCACGAACAAGTACTCGGAGGGTTACCCGGGACGGCGCTATTACGAGGGGCAGCAGTTCATCGACCCGATCGAGATCACCGCCAGGGAGCGCGCGGAGCGGCTCTTCGGGGTCGACCACGCGAACGTCCAGCCCTACTCTGGCTCGCCGGCGAATCTCGCCGTCTACCTCGCCCTGGCCCAGCCGGGCGACACGGTCATGGGCATGGCGCTGCCGATGGGCGGTCACCTGACTCACGGCTGGGGGGTGTCGGCCACCGGCAAGTGGTTCCGCGCGGTGCAGTACGGCGTCCGCGCCGACACCGGCCGGGTCGACCTGGACCAGGTCAGGGACATGGCGCTGGCGGAGCGGCCCAAGCTGATCTTCTGCGGCGGCACGGCCATCCCGCGCACCATCGACTTCCCCGCGTTCGCCGCGATCGCCGAGGAAGCCGGCGCGGTGCTCGTCGCGGACATCGCGCACATCGCGGGCCTCATCGCCGGCGGAGCGCACCCGTCCCCGGTGGGGCACGCCCCCGTGATCACCACTACCACCCACAAGACGCTCCGCGGCCCGCGCGGTGCCATGATCATGTCCGACGCGGCCCACGCCGCGGCGATCGACAAGGCGGTGTTCCCCGGGCTGCAGGGAGGCCCGCACAACCACACCACGGCGGCCATCGCGGTCGCGCTGCGGGAGGCCGGCCAGCCCTCGTTCCGGGACTACGCGCGCCAGGTGGTCGCGAACGCGGCGGCGCTCGCCGATGCGCTGCTGGACCGCGGGTACAGCCTCGTCTCCGGCGGTACCGACAACCACCTGATCCTGCTCGACCTGACCCCGCAGGGGATCGGCGGCAAGCCGGCGGCCCGCGGACTCGACCGGGCCGGCATCGAGGTGAACTACAACACGATCCCGTTCGACCCGCGCAAGCCGTTCGACCCCTCGGGGATCCGGATCGGGACGCCCGCGATCACGACCCGCGGCCTGAGAGAGGAGCACATGCCGCAGGTAGCGCAGTGGATGGACGAGGCCATCCGGGCTGCCGCCAAGGACGACGAGGTGGCGGCGGACCGGATCGCGGCGGAGGTGCGCGAGCTCATGGCGGGCTTCCCGATGCCGGGATGGGCTCCCGCGCCGTAACGCGAGCCCGCCTGCTGCCCCCGCCCGGCCGGGGCTGTCGCGCGACGGGGCCGCCCCCGGCTGACCGGGGAGCGGCCCCATCACGCGACGGGCACGGCGTCAGTTGCAGATGGTGCTCGAGGTCTTCCGCCACTGGATGGTGGGCAGCATGGCCTCGGGGCGCACCCGGTGCGCGTAACGCTTGGTGATCTCGAAGAGCGACTCGATCAGGGTGTCGGAGAGCAGGTGCGGCTCCAGTCCCAGCTCGATCAGGCCGGTGTGCACCACGTTGTAGTGGTGGTCCTCCAGCTCAACGCGCGGGTTGTCGAGGTGCTCGATGGTCACGTCGTCCGGGCTGACCCTCGCGATGGTCTCGGCGATCTCCTGAACCGACAGCGACTGGGTCATCTGGTTGAAGACCCGGAACTCGCCGCGCTCGGCCGGGTTCTCGCAGGCAAGCTGGAGGCAGCGGACCGTGTCGCGGATCTCGATGATGCCCCGGGTCTGGCTGCCGTTGCCGTACACGGTCAGCGGCTTGCCCAGCACGGACTGGATGACGAACCTGTTCAGCACGGTGCCGAACACGGCGTCGTAGTCGTAACGGGTGGCGAGCCGGTCGTCCCGGGCCGTCTCCGGGGTCTGCTGGCCGTAGACCACGCCCTGGTTGAGGTCGGTGGCACGGATGTTCCAGATCCGGCACGCGAACTCGATGTTGTGGCTGTCGTGCACCTTGGACAGGTGGTAGAAGGAGCCCGGCCGCTTCGGGTAGAGCACCCGGTCCCTGCGGCCCTTGTGCTCGATCTCCAGCCAGCCCTCCTCAATGTCGATGTTCGGCGTCCCGTACTCGCCCATGGTGCCGAGCTTCACCAGGTGGATGTCCGGGTTGATCTCGGCGATCGCGTACAGCACGTTCAGGTTGCCGACAACGTTGTTGGTCTGGGTGTAGACGGCGTGCTTGCGGTCCACCATCGAGTACGGCGCGGCGCGCTGCTCACCGAAGTGGACGATGGCGTCGGGCGCGAAGTCTCGCACCATGTGGTAGGTGAAGTCGGCGTCGCACAGGTCACCGATGTAGCAGCCGATCGTCTTGCCGGTCAGGTCGTGCCACACCCTGACCCGGGTCTGCAGTGACTCGATCGGCACCAGGCTCTCGACGCCCATCTCGTTGTCGTAGTGCCGGCGCGCGAAGTTGTCGGCCACTGCGACGTCGTGGCCTACCTCCGATAGGTGCAGCGCCGTCGGCCAGCCGAGGTAGCCGTCGCCGCCCAACACCAAGATCCTCATGATCCTGCTCCCGCCTGTTCTGTACGAAGCTCTCGTCGATGATTTATACCCGACGCCCGCTGCCGCGTGCCGCAGACGGCGGAACTTACCCAAATCGCTTACCCTGGGACACCATGGGGCTACGGTCTGCCAGCCGGGTAGCGGTCAGGCCAATGGGTAGCGTTCCGGTGTCACCATGGGCTCCCGTACTGTATACCTGTCTTACCTGGGAGATGCCTCCCGTTGCCGACCGGCCATCAGCCAACCTAGGACATCCATGACTCTGGCACCGCCGAAGTTTGCCAAGACCGTCTGGCACGTCGTTCCTGACGAGTGGCGGCGCAGGCTCCGCTACACCAGGACCGGCAGGCAGTTTCTGCGGTTCGTGCCGGTGTCGGCTGCGGCGCTGGTCACCGGCCAGGTGAGCCTGGCCATACTGCTGATCGCCCGGGTCAGCCCGGGCGTGGCCGGGGTCGCGGCGTCGATGATCGCGGCCGCGGTGAGCTACGTGCTCAGCCGGTGGGCGTGGCGGCGCAGGGGACGCCCGCATGTGCTGAAGGAGACCGTGCCGTTCTGGTGCGTCTCGGTCGGGACGTGGTTCGTGCTCGGTGCCACGAGCCACTTCGCGAGCCTGTGGGCCAAGTCCATGGGCCTGCACCACTGGCAGTACCAGGCGGTCGTTCAGGCCGCGTACCTGTGCATGAACGGTGTGACGTTCGTCACCAGGTTCGTGATCTTCCATTACGTCCTGTTCGCCGAGCGCGCGCCCGGCTCGCCGTCGGCAGCCGCGAGCGTCTCCGGCCCGGACTGCCCGGCACCCGAGGCCCTGGTCGCGGTGGCGCCCGGCTCGGCGACGGCGGCCGCGGGCGATCCTGTGCGCCCCGCACGTCCGGCGCGCTGAGCCCCGCTCCGCTGCCGCTCGCGCCACCAGGTTCCGCCGATCACGCCGGCGAAGCGCAGGCCGTAGAGCACGTTGTTGCCCTTCTTGCTGTGCCCGACCTTGCGCTTGTGAATCGTCGCCGGGAGCTCCATCACCCGGTACCCGTGCGTGATGACCCCGATGAGCAGTTCCGCGGCCTGATACTGGGGCTGCTCCAGCAGGACCGCCCCGGTCACCTCGGCCCGCATGGCGCGCAGGCCGAAGGTCGTGTCGCTGATGCGCTGGCGGGTGAGCATGCTGATGGCGAGCGCGAAGACCCGGACGCCGAGCCGGCGCACCGGATCGCGGGTCTCCTCGCTGCCGAGCCTGCGCGACCCGGTCACGAAGTCCGCCCTGCCGTCGAGGATCGGCTGCAGGAGGCTCTCGATCTCGGCCGGGTTGTACTGGCCGTCGGCGTCGGTGGTGACGATGTAGCGGGCACCCCCGTCGCGAGCGATCTGGTACCCCAGCCGCAGCGCGGCGCCCTGTCCGCGGTTGACCGGGACCTGGCAGACGAGAGCGCCCGCGCCTGCGGCCTCCGCGACCGTGCCATCGGCCGACCCGTCCGACACCACGATCGTCGCGGTCTCCAGGCCGGCCACGGTCCGCGGCAGGTCGGCTATGACCGGGCCGATGGCGCCTTCCTCGTTGAACGCCGCGATTACGATGGCGACCGGCGGGAGAGCGGCGGCGCGGTCGCCGTACTCCTGCGTGAAGGCGCGGAGCGCGGCGGCATCCACGGCAGCGCTGCCCGGGTCCGAGTTCGTCACTTCGCTGCCTCCGAGAATTCTGGCCACACCGTGGCAAGGCCGGCCTTCAGGTCGTACTGGGGGTTGTAGCCGAGGGCTCGCGCCGCCGAGATGTCGACGATCACGGCCGGCATCTCGCCCGGACCCACCGGCACCTGCTGCGCCGGAATGGGCCGTCCCGTGACCAGGCGCGCGGCCTCGACCATCTCGCTCACCGAGACCGACTGGCCCGAGCCGAGAATCAGCGGGCCGGTATGCCCGGCCCGCCACGCCGTCAGGATCCCGGCGACGATGTCGTCCACGTGCACGACGTCGCGGAGCATGCTGCCGTCCCCCCGCACCTGGACGCCGGTGCCGGCGGCGGCGGCGCGCATCAGCCGGGGGATGAAGCTGTCCTTGGCCTGCATGCCCGGTCCGTAGACGTTGGAGAACCGCAGCGAGCAGCCGGCGATGTCGTAGCAGGCAGTGTAGGCGGACACGAGCATCTCGCAGGCCGCCTTCGTCGCACCGTACGGGCTCATGGGCCGCAGCGGCGCCTGCTCGGTGATGACCGCCTTCCCGGCGTTGCCCACCACCGCGTTCGTGGACGCGAAGACGAAGGCGCGAACTCCCCTGGTCCGGGCAAGCTCGAGGAGGCTGGCGGTGATGGCGACGTTCTCCTGGTAGCTGCGGGCCGGGTCGGCTATCGACTCGACCACGGAGGTGGCCGCGGCCAGGTGAACGATCACGTCGGTGCCGGGCGCCACGGCGCTGGCGGCCACGGCCGGGTCGCCGAGGTCGCCGAGTACCATGCGGACCGAGCCGCCCTGGTAGGGACGCTTGTCCGCGACAGTGACCTCCGCGCCCTGGTCGACCAGGGCGCGGACGAGCCGCCGCCCGATGAAGCCCGCGCCACCGGTCACGACCATCCGGGGTCGGCCATCGTCTGCCATCAACTCTCCATTCACCTGCTGGCCCGAGCGGGGGGCAGCCTTAGCCTGGCAGGGCAGGCGGCACGGGCACGGCCCGGCCTGCCGCGCACGGCGCCGTCGGCCGGGTCATGCCGCCCGTCCGCGCACCCGGCGCTGCCTGCGCGCCTCGCGCACCCGCCGCGCCCGCCGCGCCCGCCGCACCCACCGCACCCACCGCGCCCGCCGCGCCCGCCCGGGCCGGCTGGGCCCCGCTCGGGCCAGCTCGCTTGGGGTACTCCCTGGCGGCGTCGCGCAGGTCCGGGCCGTCCAGCAGCCCGGAGATGCCCCGCCAGTGTATCGGCGCGGCCGGCACATGCGGTCACCATGCGCTAAAGCCGGCAATCCGGCCGGAAGACTGGACTGGCTGGACGGGCTGGACGGGCTGGACGGGCTGGACGGGCTGGGCGAGCATCACGATGTGCCATGCTGGGGGCCGGCTGGCAGGAGGTGAGGCATGACGCACTGGATCCGCCCGGCACCGTCCGGCGACGGGCTGGAGGAGGAGTCCTACCGGATACTGCGCTCCCGGATCGACCTTTCCCGCCTGCCCAAGTACAGCAGGGACGTCACCGAGCGCGTCATCTACGAGACCGCAGACTTCGACTACGCCACAGACCTGGTGTGTGACGAGGAAGCGCTGGCCGGCGCCGTGGCGGCCATCGGCGGTGGCGCGCCGGTGATCGCCGACAGCCCGGTGACCGCTGCCTGCCTGGCCGGCTGCACGGTGATCTGCAAGATGGGGGAGTCACTGGCTCAGCGGCTGTCGCGCACGGCTGGCATCTCGCTGGCGGCGGCGGCGGTCCGGCTCGCGTTCGGCGAGGCCGGCCCCGGCGGGATATGGGTGGTGGGCAGCGAGCCCGATGCCCTGACCGAGATCCTGACCAGGGAGGTCGAGCCGGCTTTCGTCATCGGCTTGCCGGCCGGGCTGGTCGGTGCCGCCGAGGCCAAGGATGCCCTCCGGGCCAGCGGCCTTCCGGGGCTGACCAATGTCTCCGAGAAAGGCGGGCCGCCCGTTGCAGGTGCCGCCTTCACCGCCCTGCTCCGCTGCGCGGACGCCGCCAGCGGCGACCGGCAGGAGCCGTCCCCTGCTCCAGGGCCCGGATGAGGCACGATGGCCGGCAATCGCAGATACCCTCATCCGGAGCGGGCGCGCGGCGGGCACTCCTGTTTCGGTGATAACGGACGGTACGCTGCGTTCGCAGCGCACAATTTACGCAAGGCCGGATACCGTCGCCGGTGCGGCAGCAACCGTCGGAATCCGGCCGCCAGCGGTGATAGTGGTCGGCGAGGTGGTGACAATCGGCGAGCGGATCGCCGGGCTGCGCGGCGCCTTGCCGCCGGATGGCAGCCTCGTTCCGGTGAGCCGGGTCCGGTGACGTCACTGCCGGCGCCGGCCCGGACACCGGCATCAGGCAGGGCAACCGGGGCAGGAGTGGGCTACTGGCTGGCGCGATGCCGGCGACAGGAGGCCATCGGGCATGACAGACAGACCAGGCGTGGCGGCGATGCGGGCGCCAGCCGAGGGTATCCGGGAGGCTGAGGGGCCGTCCGGGGCGGGGCATGCGGGCCAGGCCGGGAGCGCCCCGGCGGCCGGCGTCGCCGCGCAGCCCGAGCCGCACGTGCGAGTGGACGCCCGCAAGCTGGAGTCCGCGCTGCTGGCGCTGCGGCACCTGGTCGTCGAGGCGCCGCTGCAGCTCGAGGCGGCGGGGGTCAGCGAGGCGCGCGCGCAGCGGCGCAAGCTGCTCAGCCAGACCGATGACTACCTGTTGCCCCGGCTGCGCGAGCCCGGCGCCCCGGTCCTGATCGCCCTGGTCGGGTCCACCGGAGCGGGCAAGTCCACCCTGGTCAACAGCATGGTGGGGATGAAGGTCAGCGCCACGGGGGTCCGCAGGCCCACCACCAACAGCCCGGTGCTGGCCTGCCACCCGGAGGATGCCGGCTGGTTCGCGGAGAACGTCTTCCTGCCGACGCTGCCCCGGGTGCGCCAGCGCGGGCTGGCGATGCCAGGCCGCGACGGCCTGCTGGTGCTGGCCGAGTGCGAGGGCATGCCAAGGGGAGTGGCGCTGCTGGATACGCCGGACATCGACTCGGTCGTCCAGGCTCACCGCGAGTTCGCGCATCAGTTCCTGGACGCCTCCGACCTGTGGCTGTTCATGACCAGCGCGTCGCGGTACGCGGACGCCGCCGTGTGGGACCTGCTGCGCGACGCCAGGGACCGCGACGCCTCGCTGGCCGTGGTGCTCTCCCGGGTGCCGCCCGCGTCGGCCCGCCAGCTCACGGCGCACTTCGATGCGATGCTGGCGGCGAACGGGCTCAAGGGCGCGCGCCGCTTCACGATCCCCGAGACCGAGCTCGCCGACGGCTTCCTGCCCGCCGAGGTCTGCGGGCCGGTCCGGCACTGGCTGGCCGCCGCGGCCGAGGGCGAGGAGCGCAGGATCGCGATCCTGACCCAGACCATGTCGGGGGTGCTTGACACGTTCCGGGACCGGGTGCCCGCGCTGGCCGGGCATGTGGAGACGCAGCTTGCCGTGCGCCGTGAGCTGCGGGAGGCGGCGCAGGCGGCGTATGCGGCCGGCCTGGCCGAGTTTGACGAGGCGACCCGGAACGGCTCGCTGCTGAGCGGGGAGATCCTGGCCCGGTGGCGGGACTTCACCGGCACCGGGGACCTGCTGCGGATGCTGCAGGCCCGGCGGGCACCGCGCGCCATGCGGGCCGGCCGCGGCGGGCAGGCCGGCCTGCGATCGCGCCGGCGGCAGCTGCCGGCCAGGGCACGGGCGCTGAAGGCGGCGCTCCGCTCCGGCCTGGAGACGCTCACGGCGGCGGCTGCCGACCGGGCCGCCGAGGATGCGATCACCCGGTGGCGGCAGCATCCGGCGGGCGCGGCCCTGCTGGCCGCCCAGCCCGATGGCACGCCGGACCTCGGCCGGAGCTCTCCCGCCTTCCGGGACCGGGCCGCCAGGATGATCTCGGCCTGGCAGGACCAGCTACTGCGGCTGATCCAGGACGAGAACACGGTGCTCACCAAGCGCTCAGTGACCAGGGTCGCATCCTTCGACGAGGAGTCGCTGGCGCTCGTGCTGACGATCGCGATGCTCGGCTACGGCACCGGCGACGTTACGGTCACCGAGGGCACGAGCGCCACCTCACAGCGGCTGCTCACCTCGCTCTTCGGCGCCGGGCCGCTGCGCGACCTGGGCGGGAAGGCCCGGCTCGACCTGCACGGCCGGGTCCGGCTGCTGCTGGAGGAGGAGATGCTGCGGTACGTCGCGGTGATCGATGCCGCTGGCCCGGCGGACGACACCATGCCGGTTCAGCTACGCCAGGCCGCTTACACGCTGGAGTCGGTGCGATGACGGCCGTCGCCGGGGAGAGGACCGAGATCGCCGCGGCCCCGGGCGCGGAGGGAGCAGCGCCGTCCGGCTCAGCCAGCCCGGGCGGCCAGGCCGGCCCGGCTGGCCCGGCCGCCCTGTCGGCGCGGCTGACCGCGCTGGCGCGGCTGATCCAGATCGGCACCGCCCGGGCCGGCAGCGACGGCTTCAGCGCGGAGCTGCTGGCGGACGCGGAGGGCCTGCTGGCACGGGCCGGCGAGCGGCTCCGGCTCTCGTCCCGGCACACCGTGGTGGCGCTCGCGGGCGGCACGGGCAGCGGCAAGTCCTCGCTGTTCAACAGGATCGCCGGGGCGGACTTCTCCGCCGTCGGCGTCACCCGCCCGGTGACCAGGGACGCCCACGCCTGCGTCTGGGGCGCCGAGGGCGCCGGCCCGCTGCTGGAGTGGCTCGGCGTGCCGCGCCGCCTCCGGTACGAGCGGGAGAGCGCGCTGGGCTCCGGCGAGCGGTCGCTGGACGGGCTGGTGCTGCTGGACCTGCCCGACCACGACTCGGTGGTCGCCGGGGCGACCGACCGCACCGGCCGCCTGGCCGGGCTGGCCGACCTGGTGATCTGGGTACTCGACCCGCAGAAGTACGCCGACGCTGCGGTGCACCGGCGTTACCTGGCGCAGCTAGCCGGCCACGCCGACGTGGTCGCCGTGGTCCTGAACCAGTCAGACCTGCTCAGCCCGGCCGAGGTGGAGGAGTGCAGCACCGACCTCAGGAGGCTGCTGGACGCGGAGGGGCTGGGCGAGGCGCCGATCCTGGCCACCTCCGCCGTCACCGGTGCCGGGCTGGCCGAGCTGGGCAACCTGCTCAGCGACACGGTGTCGGCCCGGCAGGCTGCCGCGGCGCGCATCAGCGCCGAGGTAGAGGTGCTGGCGGCCCGTTTCGCCCCGTACGCGGCGGCGCCCGTGGCCGGCACGGCGGGGCGCGGCGCGGCGGTGCCCGCCGGAAAGCCGCCGTGGGAGCTGGACGACGGGCCGGATCAGCCGGGTGACAAGGCCGCCCCGGACGCAGCGGCTGACCCGGCCGGCGCCGAGGACGATCAGGACGCGTCCCGGCCCGGCCTCCCGTCCGGTCCGCTGGCCGATGGGCTGGTGGAGGCGTTCGCCCGGGCGGCGGGGGTATCCGCGGCCGGTGACGCCCTCGCGAGCTCGCGTGAGCTGCGCGCGGTGGACTACACGGGATGGCCGGTTGCGTGGCTGGCCGCGCGGCTGGCCGGCCGAGACCCGATCCGCAGGATCCGGCTCGGCCGGCTCTGGGACGAACTCCGAGGCCTGATAGCGGGCCCGTCCCCGGCCCAGCGGGCCGACATCGATCAGGCGCTGACCCAGGTGGCGGACCGGGTGACTGCCGCGGTGCCCGCCGCCTGGCGGCCTGCCTGCCGGGCCGCGGTGCGCTCGGGCGCGAGCCAGATACCGGAGGCGCTGAGCGAGGCGATGACGCAGGCCATGCCGCCGGAGAACCGGATCTCGCCCTGGTGGCGCCTGGCCGGGACATGGCAGGGCCTGCTGCTCGGGTCCGCTGTCGTCGGGCTGGCGTGGATCGCGGCGATCCTGGTTTTCGGCGTCGGCCACGCGGCGGCGCATGTGCCGAGGCTGTTCGCGGCGACCTCGCTGATCCCGTGGCTGGTCATCGTGATCGCTGCGCTGCTGCTGCTCGGCTGGCTGAGCGCGGTGGCCTCGCTGAACCTGATCAGCCTGGCAGCCGCCAGGGAGCGTGCCGGGTTCGAGGCCGAGATGCGGTCCCGGATCTCGGCCATCGCCCGTGACCTGGTCATCGTCCCGGCCGAGCAGGAACTCTCGGAGCTGCAGCGGTTCCGCGACGAGCTGAGGGTCGCGGCCGGCGGCTGAGCGGCGCCGGGCCTGCGGGTGCCGCCGGCCGCTGCTGAGGGCGCCGGCCAGCGCCGGGTGCCGCGCCGCGGCGGGAACACCGGCCACGAGAAAACCGTTCTGATGTGTAATCTTGTAATACATACGGAACGGAGATCCGGTGGCAGCTGACCAGCGCCCGGACGATCGCCCCGTCCTGGACGCCTACTCCCAGGTCGTGGCCGGCGTCGCGGCCGAGCTGACGCCCCGGGTGGCCAGCCTGCGGGTGCCGATGCGGGGCGGTCGCGGCTCCACCGGGCTCGGCTCGGCGGTGGTACTGACCGGCGACGGCTTCCTGCTGACCAACGCGCACGTGGTGGGCCGGGCACGGGAGGGCACGGCGCTGTTCTCCGACGGCAGCGGCGCGTCGTTCACCGTCATCGGCGCCGATCCGCTGTCCGACCTGGCGGTGCTGCGCGCGGGCGGTCCGACGCCGCCGCCGGCCAGCCTGGGCGAGGCGGACGACCTCGTCGTCGGCCAGCTAGTGGTGGCCGTCGGCAGCCCTCTCGGGCTGGCGGGGTCGGTCACCGCCGGCGTGATCAGCGGGCTCGGCCGGTCCCTGCCGACCCGCAGCGGCGCCGCCGCCCGGCTGGTCGAGGACGTGATCCAGACAGACGCGGCGCTGAACCCGGGCAACTCGGGCGGCGCGCTCGCCGACTCGCGCTCCCAGGTGGTGGGGATCAACACTGCGGTGGCCGGGGTCGGCGTGGGCCTGGCGGTGCCGATCAACTCGACCAGCCGCCGGATCATCTCGGCCCTGATCCGGGACGGCCGGGTACGGCGGGCGTATCTCGGGCTGGTGAGCGTTCCGGCCCCGCTGCCGTCACCGTGGCGGGAGCGCACCGGCCGCAGCAGCGGCCTGCGGGTAGCCGAGGTGGTGCCGGGCGGGCCAGCCGACCGGGCCGGGCTGCGGGCTGGCGACCTGCTGCTGACCGCGGCGGGCTCGCCGGTCGGCACCGCCCAGGACCTGCAGCGGCTGATGTTCGGCGAGGCCATCGGGCGGCCGCTGGCGATCACCGTGGTGCGCAACGGCGCGCTGGTGGACGTGATCGCGGAGCCGACGGAACTGGTCGCCGCCTGACCGCAGGCCCGGAAGGCCGGGCGGCGCTGCCCGGCCGCGCGCAGGGCCCGCCGCATGCTGGCGTGGCTGCGCGACTGACGCGCCGGGCACGGGCCCGGCCCAGCGGCCCATCGTCTCACGCCACCCGCTGATCGTGCAGCCGGCTATCCACAACTGCTGCGATCCGCCCGGCTTGTCCACAGGCCCCGCAATCGCCGTGCCCGGGCAGGGACCGGCGCGGCACTGTGGTGGCCAGCCTGGCGGCACCCGGCCGCCGGATCCGGCAGGCAGTCCCGGGACGTGACCGGGCGGGCCCGGGCGCACCCGGCCCGCCCGGTGCCGCACCCCGCTGCCGCGAGCTCAGGAGGATGCGATGGTCAATGAGGCTCAGGTGATCATGACTGGCTACGTCGCGACGCAGCCGAGAATGCGCGAGATCGCCAAGGGAGTCCAGGTGGTGTCGATGCGCGTGGCGTGGACACCACGGCACGTGGACCGTGACACCGGTGAATGGACCGACGGGGTCACCTCGTTCGCCACGGTGACCTGCTGGCGCAGGCTGGCCGAGAACGTCGGTGCGTGCGTGCACAAGGGCGACCCGGTGATCATCAGGGGCAGGTTCCGCAACGGCCGCACTTATGTCGACAAGAGCGGCGTGCAGCGCAGGGAGGACGAGATCGAGGCCCTGGAGATGGGCCATGACCTGTCCCGGGGGGTTGCCATCTTCCGCAGGGTGCAGCCGCCGCTGGGCAAGACCGCGCAGGAGCACCGGGACGAGCTTGAGGCCGCCGCGGCGGACGGCGTCCGGGCAGCCGGCGGGCCGGAGGCCGCGGACGGGCTGCGGGCGGCCGGGCAGGACGCCGCCGAGGAGGCAGCGGCGATGGCCGCGCTGGAGCAGGCCGGCCTGGCCGGCCCGGAGGGCGACGACGACGAGATCTTCGACGCTGAGGGGATCGAGAAGCTGGCGCGAGACGCTGACAGGGCGGCGGCGCCGTTCTGACCGCCGGGACACCGGGAGGAGGCGGGGTGCCCGAAGCTGCGGCGCCCTGCCTCTACCCTGGATGGCATGCCCGAGTTCATCTACCAGATGCAGGCCGTGCGGAAGGCCTACGGCGAGAAGGTCATCCTCGACGACGTGACGCTGGCCTTCCTGCCGGGTGCCAAGATCGGCGTCGTGGGCCCCAACGGGACCGGCAAGTCCACGTTGCTGCGCATGATGGCCGGCCTGGACCAGCCCTCCAACGGGGAGGCGCGGCTGATGCCCGGGTTCACGGTCGGCCTGCTGGGCCAGGAACCACAGCTTGACGCCTCCAAGAACGTGCTCGGCAACGTAGAGGACGGTGTCGCCGAGACCAAGGCGCTGCTGGACCGCTTCAACCAGGTCGCCGAGCAGATGGCCACCGATTACTCAGACGATCTGCTGGCCGAGATGGGCAGGCTGCAGGAGCAGCTTGACCACCGGGAGGCCTGGGACCTGGACAGCCAGCTTGAGCAGGCTATGGACGCGCTGCGCTGCCCGCCGCCGGACGCGGACGTGTCGGTGCTGTCCGGTGGCGAGCGGCGCCGGGTCGCGCTCTGCCGGCTGCTGCTGAGCCAGCCGGACCTGCTGCTGCTGGACGAGCCGACCAACCATCTGGACGCCGAGAGCGTGCAGTGGCTGGAGCAGCACCTGGAAAAGTACCCGGGCACGGTGGTCGCGGTCACACACGACAGGTACTTCCTGGACAACGTGGCCGGCTGGATCCTGGAGCTCGACCGCGGCCGGGCCTACCCGTACGAGGGGAACTACTCCACCTACCTGGAGACCAAGGCGGCCAGGCTCAAGGTCGAGGGCGCCAAGGACGCGAAGCGGCGCAGGCGGCTGGAAGAGGAACTGGAGTGGGTCCGGTCGTCGCCGCGGGCCCGGCAGGCCAAGAGCCGGGCGCGGCTGCAGCGCTACGAGGAGATGGCCGCCGAGGCCGAGCGGGGCCGCAAGCTGGACTTCGAGGAGATCCAGATCCCGCCCGGGCCGCGGCTGGGCAGCCTGGTCGTCGAGGTCAGCGACCTGTCCAAGGGGTTCGGCGACCGGCTGCTGATCGAGGACCTGAGCTTCTCGCTGCCGCCGAACGGGATCGTCGGGGTCATCGGGCCGAACGGGGTGGGGAAGACGACCCTGTTCAAGATGATCGTGGGCGAGGAGCAGCCGGACAGCGGATCGATCCGGGTCGGCGAGACGGTCAGGATCTCGTATGTCGACCAGATGCGAGCCGGGATCGACCCGGACAAGACCATCTGGGAGGTTATCTCCGGCGGGGAGAGCTACATCCAGGTCGGCAAGATGGAGATCCCGAGCCGGGCCTACGTCGCCGCGTTCGGGTTCAAGGGCAGCGACCAGCAGAAGCCCGCCGGGCTGATGTCCGGAGGCGAGCGCGGCCGGATCAACCTGGCGCTCACCCTCAAGCAGGGCGGGAACCTGCTGCTGCTCGACGAGCCCGCCAACGACCTCGATGTCGAGACCCTGTCCTCGCTGGAGAACGCCATCCTGGAGTTTCCCGGCTGTGCCGTGATCACCAGCCACGACCGGTGGTTCCTCGACCGGATCGCGACGCACATCCTGGCCTGGGAGGGCGACTCGAACTGGTTCTGGTTCGAGGGCAACTTCGAGTCCTACGAGAAGCACAAGATCGAGCGGCTCGGTGCCGAGGCTGCCCGGCCGCACCGGGTCACCTACCGCAGGCTCACCCGGGGCTGAGCGCGTGCTGCCCGGCCCGGCGGGCGCGGGTGGCCCCGGCGGCGAGCCGGTCAGGCCGGTCAGGCCGATCAGGCTGGTCAGGCCCGGCAGGCCGGCTAGGCGGGGGTGAGGCCCAGGTCGGGACGCTGCGCCTGCGACGGCTGGTTGACCAGGCTGTGCGCCGCCATCACCAGGTAGTCCCAGAGCCGGGCGTCCCAGGCGGGGTCGAGCTCGAGCTCGTCCAGGGCCGTCCGCATGTGCCGCAGCCAGGCATCGCGCTCGGCCTCGCCGATCCGGAAGCGGGCGTGCCGCATCCGCAGCCGGGGGTGCCCGCGCAGCTCGCTGTAGGTCGCGGGACCGCCCCAGTACTGGATCAGGAACAGCCGCAGGTGCTCCTCGGCAGGGCCGAGGTCGCGGCTGGGGTAGACCCGCCGCAGATCCGGATCGGCGGCGACCTCCTGGTAGAAGCGGCTGACCAGGCGGCGGAACGCCGGCTCCCCGCCGATCGCCTCGTACAGGCTGACTGCTGGCTGGCTCTGCTCGCTCATGACGGACTCAGGGTATGCGGCCTGCGCGCCGGTCAGCCATCGGACGGGGCGCTGCCGCCGCGGCGGGCCGCCGCATCCGCGCCGGGTGCGTCCCCGCCGGGCGCGTCCGGGCCCCCGGTGCCGGGCGCGCCCGCGACGTCCGATGTGTCCAGCGCCTCCTTGAGCCGCTCCCGCAGTTCCCTGGCGACCTCCCACTGCCGCAGGGGCGCGGTGCGGGCGGCCACCCGGAGGGTCACCGTATCCGCCGACACATCCTGAACCCCCCACACCTCGGGCTGCTCCAGGATGGCCTCGTTCCACCGGGGCTCGCGCCACATCCGGACGGCGCTGGCCGTCATCGCCTGGCGCACCCGCGGCACGTCCTTCTGGTACGGCACCGGGAAGTCCACCACCGCCCTGGCCCAGCCCTGTGCCTGGTTCCCGGTCTTGGTGATCGTGCCGTTCCTGATGTACCAGACCACTCCGCTGACATCCCGGATCGTCGTCACCCGCAGGCTCACCGCCTCGACGGTGCCGGTGACATCCGCCACCGTGATGATGTCGCCCACCCCGTACTGGTCTTCCAGCAGCATGAACGCCCCGGCAAGGAAGTCGGACACCAGGTTCTGGGCGCCGAAGCCGACGGCGATGCCCACCACGCCCGCGCTGGCCAGGATCGGCGCCAGGTTCACGCCGAGGTCGCCGAGGATGATCGCGCCGGTGACCCCGAAGATCACCAGCGAGCTCGCGTTGCCGAGCACCGACGCCAGCGCGGTGGCGCGCTGCCGCCGTCGCTCACGGAACAGCAGCCTGCCGTGCTCGCTCCCGTCGCCCGCGGCCTCGGCCCGCTCGACGACCCGGGCGATGACCCGGCGGACGGCCGCGCGCAGCGCGAACGCGAGCACGAGGACGAACACGATCCGTCCCGCCGTCTGCGCGGGGCCGTTCACGAACACCTTCGCGACCTGCGCTGCCCGGTCGCTGTGCGAGATGTCCCAGACCAGCCTGCAGATGATGCCCGGGTCGGCGCCGCAGGCGCGCTCTAGCTGGCCAGGCTGGCCGGAGGCGGAGGGTTCTAGCATGGCGCTCCTTCCGGTGGTCGGGGTCTGCCCGAGGTGCGCGTGGTCCCGGCCGCCGCCGGCCGGCCCCGGCCGGCGGCGGCTATCGGCAGCTCAGCGGGTGAGGCCGGTGTGCCGGCCGACGAACGCGAGGGTGTCGGCCAGCAGCGCGGATGACCGGGAGACCGCCCGTGCCCCGTGCCCCACGGCAGGCTCGCTGCGCAGCAGGACCGGACGCTGCGGCCAGGGCGAGGACGTGGCATGCTGCAGCGCCGCGCACATCTTGCGGGCGTGCAGCGGGTCCACCCGCGTGTCGCCCTCGAACACGGTGAACAGCACGGCCGGATAGCGGGTCCCGGCGCGGACGTGATGGTATGGCGAGTAGGACAGCAGCCAGCCGAGTTCCTCGGCGTCAGCGGCGGAGCCGTACTCGTCGTTCCAGGTCTCGCCGAGCCCGAACAGCTCATATCGCACCATGTCCAGCAGCGGGGCCGAGCACACCGCGGCGGCGAACATCTCCGGCCACTGCGTGATCGCCGCGCCGACCAGCAGGCCGCCGTTCGATCCCCCGTAGCAGGCGAGCTGCCCCGGCGTGGTCCACCCGTCGGAGATGAGCTTCTGCGCCGCGGCGTGGAAGTCGTCGAACACGTTCTGCTTCCGCTCCCGCATCCCCGCGCGGTGCCACTGCTCGCCTTCGTCGCCGCCGCCGCGCAGCGCCGCTACCGCGTACACGCCGCCGCGCTCGGCCCAGGCCAGCGCGGCGGGCGAGTAGCCGGGCGTCATCGAGATGCCGAAGCCGCCGTATCCGTAGAGGATGGCCGGCCGCGGCTGGCGCGGCCCGGCCTGATCCTGGCTGAGGATCACCATCCGGACGATGGTGCCGTCCGCGGAGGTGGCTTCCGCCTGCCGGGCCTGCACGCCCGGCAGGTCCGGGCCTGGTGCCCGGTCCCATGCCTCCGCCTCGCCGGTCCCGGCGTCGTAGCGGAGCACCAGCGGCGGGGTGGTGTAGTCGGTGTAGCCGATCCAGGCCTCGCTGCCGCCCTCGGGGTGCTCGGTCAGCCCGCTGACCGCGCCGAGACCCGCAGCGCAACCGTGCTCAGCCGGTCGCCGCTGGCCAGGTCGTGCACGCTCATCTCGGCGACCGCGTGCCGGGTCCAGGAGACCAGCAGCACCGGCCGGTCAAGCTCGCTGCCGTCCAGGATGGCGTAGCCGGTCAGCACCGCCTCGGCGTCCTCGCCGACCAGGTCCCGCCAGCGCGCGGCGGCAGGGTCGGCCGGATCGGCCACCGCCAGCCTGCCCCGGGGCGCCTGCGAGTCGGTGTGCACATACAGCCGCCCGTCCCTGCCGACCCGTGCGCTGGCCTGCGCGTCCACGCCCTGCTGGATCACCCGGAACTGCGGGCTGGCCTCGCCTGAGGCGGTCAGGTCGGCGATCCACAGGTCGTTGCGCGGGGCGGTGCCGGCCGCAGCGCCCACTATGAGCCACCGGCCATCCCGGCTCACCCAGGTTGAGTAGTAGTTCGTCTTGTCGCGGCCCTCGCCGAAGATGAGCACGTCGTCGCCGGCGGCGGTACCGAGCCGGTGCAGGTAGACCCGCCGGTGGAACTGCTCCTCGCCCGCCGGCACCTCGCCGGGGGCCAGCCGCCGGGTGTAATAGAACGCCTTCCCGCCCGGCAGCCACGCCACCTCGCTGTAGCGGCAGCGGTCGATCGGGCCGTCCACGTCCTCGCCTGTCGCGATGTCCATGACCCGCAGCACCGACTCCTCGTCCCCGCCCGAGGAGAGCTGGTAGGCGAGCAGGCGTCCCTCATGGTCGGGCTGCCAGGCATCCAGCGTGGTCGTGCCGCCCGGGTCGATGGCCACCGGGTCGATGAGCGCGCGCTCCGGCTCGCCCGGCGCGACGGCATAGAGGATCGCGTGCTCCTGGCCGGGCAGCCGCCGGGTGAAGAACCGCCGCTGGCCGCGCCACACCGGGGGGGTCACCGCGCCCGCGCCGAGCAGCTCGGCGAGCCTGCCGGCCAGCGCGTCGCGGTCCGGAAGGCCGGCCAGGTGACCGGCCAGAAGCTCCTGCTGGGCGGCGAGCCAGGCGCGGGTCGCGTCCGAGCCGGCGTCCTCCAGCCAGCGGTAGGGGTCGGCGACCGGCCGGCCGTGCAGGTGCTCGATGCGATCCTCGCGGGGAGCGCGGGGGTATCCGGAGGGGGTCATGGCCTCACACCCTACGGGCAGCAGGCCAGTGGCCAGGCCGGAAGCGCCCCGGTGCCGCGGGCGCCCCGGCGCGGCCGGGAGCGCCGCGACCAGGAGTCCGGTTAGGCTAAGGGCGTTGGCGGACTGACCATAAGGCAACGGACTGGTCTCAGGTGCCCGACGGCAGCGACGGCGCACCTGCCGGGAGGTGCGAGTGCGTCGGGTGCTGCTGCTGAACGTGACGTATGAGCCGCTCACGACCGTGGGCCTGCGCCGCGCTGTCTGCCTCGTGCTGGGCGAGAAGGCCGAGGTCGTCCACGAGGACCTGGACGGTGCCATGCTCCGCTCTACCTCCGTGGTGCTGGTCACCCCGTCGGTGATCCGGCTGCGCCGCTACATCCGCGTTCCGTACCGCAGCCGGGTCCCGCTGACCCGCGCGGCGCTGATGCGCCGCGACAATTACCTCTGCGCCTACTGCGGCACCCGGGCCGACACCATCGACCACGTCGTGCCGCGCAGCCGGGGCGGGAAGCACGACTGGGAGAACTGCGTCGCCTCCTGCAACCGCTGCAACCACCGGAAGGCCGACCGGCTGATCGAGGAGCTGGGCTGGACGCTGCGGGCCGTGCCGGCCGCGCCGCGGGGGGCGCACTGGCGGCTGATCGGCGCCGCGCACGACGGCGACCCGCAATGGGCCGCTTACCTCCCCGACGCCAGCGCGGCATAGCTCGCCAGGACCGGCCGGGCACGGCCTCAGCCGGCCGCGCGGGGCGCCGGGCGATGACGGGCCCGGTGCGGCCGGCCGTGCTGTCCGGTGGACAATGGGATCATGCCAGGCGATGCGAGAACTGGAGAAACGGGCCGCAGCCGGCCGAGGGCACGGGACCTCAACGAGCTGATCAGGTACACCATGTGGTCGGTGTTCCGGGTGACCGGGCCCGGCGGACTTGAGGCCGCGGCGATGCAGGAGAAGGGCGGCCGGGCCGGCCTCGCCCGCGAGGTAACCGAGCTGCTGGAGCAGGCGGCCGGAAAGGACGTGGTCACCCGCGGCTGCTATGACGTGCAGGGGCTGCGCGCGGATGCCGACTACATGTTCTGGTGGATCGCCCCTTCCCCCGACGACCTGCAGGAGATGTACGCGAGGTTCCGGCGGACCCGGCTGGGCCGGGCCAGCGAGCCGGTCTGGTCGGTGATGGCGCTGCACCGGCCCGCGGAGTTCAACAAGAGCCATATCCCCGCGTTCCTCGCCGGCGAGGAGCCGAAGAACTACGTGAGCGTGTACCCGTTCGTCCGGTCCTACCAGTGGTACCTGCTCCAGGACGCCGAGCGGCGGGAGATGCTGGCCGAGCACGGCATGATGGCCCGGGAGTATCCCGATGTCCGGGCCAACACCGTGGCCTGCTTCGCGCTGAACGACTACGAGTGGATCCTCGCCTTCGAGGCGGACGAGCTGCACCGGATCACGGACCTGATGCGCCACCTGCGCGGTGCCAGGGCACGGCTGCACACCCGCGCCGAGATCCCGTTCTTCACCGGGAGGCGGAAGCCGGTCGACGACCTGCTCGCCGCGCTGCCGTAAGCCCCGCAGGATGCGCGGCAGGCCTGCCGCGCCGCGTGCTCAGGGCCGGCCGGAATCGGCCTGGCCGCCGGGGGAGGGCTCCAGCGTCAGCGATATCGAGTTGATGCACCAGCGCTGGTCGGTCGGCACGTCATAGCCCTCGCCCTCGAAGACGTGGCCGAGGTGCGAGTCGCAGGCGGCGCACCGGACCTCGGTGCGGACCCGGCCCAGCGACCGGTCCTCCAGCAGCACCACCGCGTCGCTGTCGGCGGGCTTGTAGAAGCTCGGCCAGCCGCAGTGCGACTCGAACTTGGCGTCCGAGCGGAACAGCTCGGCGCCGCAGGCCCGGCACCGGTACACGCCCTCGGTCCTGGTGTCGGTGTACTCGCCGGTGAATGGCGCCTCGGTGCCCGCCTCGCGCAGCACGTGGTACTCCTGCGGGGTAAGCCGCTCCCGCCATTCCTGCTCGGTGCGCCGCACTTTCTCCATGCCCGCAGGGTACCCGCGCGCCAGCCGGCTACCCGCGCAGGGCTAGCCGCGGTCCGCCGCTGCGGGCAGCCTCACCTCGTAGCCGGCCGGGGCGCCGGCCGGGGCGGGACGAAGGTCGATCCCGTCGAGGTGGCCGGCGAAGCGGACGTCCTCGCCGGCCGCGGCGAGCCGGTCCAGGTCCTGGCGCGGCGCGGTGAGGATCAGCCGGCCGCCCGGCGCGCGCATCGGCAGCCGGGCGGCGGACTTCGCCCGCCGGACCGCGCCGATCGCGGCGGAAGCGGCGTCGAGCAGGCGCTCGTCGCCGCCCGGGCCGGCCAGCTCACCCAGCTCGGCCGCCTCCGGCCAGGGCGCCAGGTGCACGCTGCCCAGCCGGTGCCACGACCACACCTCTTCCGTCACGAACGGGCAGAACGGAGCAAGCAGCCTGGTCAGCACCGACAGGCCGGCGCGCAGCGCCGTGCTCGCGGACGCCTGCCCGGCGGCGCCGCGCTCGCCGCGCACCCGCGCCTTCACCAGCTCCAGGTAGTCGTCGCAGAAGAACCAGAAGCAGCGCTCGGCCAGCTCAAGCGCCCGGGCGTGGTCGTAGCCCGCCAGGGCCGCCGAGCACTCGCCCGCCACCCTGGCCAGCCGGGCGAGCAGCGCCCGGTCGACCGGCTCGCAGATCTGCGCCTCGGGCGCCGGCCCGGGTGCAGAGAGCACGAAGCGGCCTGCGTTCAGTATCTTGGTCGCCAGCCTCCTGCCGACCTTCAGCTTGTTCAGGTCGAATGCGGCGTCGGTGCCGAGCCGTGCGCTGGCCGCCCAGTACCGCACGGCGTCGGAGCCGTACTCGCGCAGCAGCGCCTCCGGTGTCACGACCTTCCCCCTGGACTTGGACATCTTCCCGCGGTCCGGGTCGAGCACCCAGCCGGAGATCGCCGCGTGCCGCCAGGGCAGCACGCCGGACTCGGCGTGCGAGCGCAGCAGCGTGTAGAACAGCCAGGTGCGGATGATCTCATGCGCCTGGGGGCGCAGGTCCATCGGGAACACCCTGCCGTACAGGTCCGGGTCGTCAGGCCAGCCGCCGGTGATCTGGGGGGTCAGCGATGAGGTCGCCCAGGTGTCCATCACGTCCGGGTCGGCGGTGAACCCGCCGGGAGCGCCGCGCTGGCCCTCGGCGTAGCCGGGCGGTGGCTGGATAGCCGGGTCCGCCGGCAGCATGCCCTCATCGGGCGTGATGGGGCTGGCGTAGTCCGGCTCGCCTGCGGAGTCCAGCGGGTACCACACCGGGATCGGCACGCCGAGGTAGCGCTGGCGGCTGACCAGCCAGTCGCCGGACAGGCCGTTCACCCAGTTCTCGTACCTGGCGCGCATGTGCGGCGGATGCCAGTCCAGCTCCCGGCCGCGGGCCAGCAGCGCCTCGCGCAGCCGCTGGTCCCGGCCGCCGTTGCGGATGTACCACTGCCGCGTCGTGATGATCTCCAGCGGCGCCTCGCCTCTCTCGAAGAACTTCACCGGGTGGGTCAGCCGCTGCGGCTCGCCGCGCACCGCCCCGGCCTGCCGGAGCAGGCCGATGATGGCTTCCCTGGCGCTGGCGGCCGGCAGGCCGGCCAGGTTACCGAACGCGGCGGCACCGGCCTCGCTGGTGATCCACGGCGGTGTGTCGGCGCGGAGCCTGCCGTCGGGCTCGATCACCGGCCGGGTGTCCAGGTCCAGCTCCCGCCACCAGGTCACGTCGGTGGTGTCGCCGAACGTGCACACCATCGCGATGCCGGTGCCCTTCTCCGGGTCGGCAAGCCGGTGGCCCAGGATCGGCACCGCCGCGCCGAACAGCGGGCTGGCCGCCGTGGCGCCTATCAGGCGGGCGTGCCGGTCGTCGGCGGGATGCACGACGAGCGCGACGCAGGCCGGGAGCAGCTCGGGCCTGGTCGTGCCGATGACCACCTCGGCAGGCAGGGCGCCGCCCCGGCGGTCCCCGGCCTGGCGGTCCGCGGCCGGGGCCCCCGGGTCGCGGCCGGCGATCCGGAACGCGATCTGGCAGTAGGTTCCGCTGATCTCCCGGTCTTCCAGCTCGGCCTGGGCCACCGCGGTCCGGAACGTCACGTCCCACAGCGCCGGCGCGCGCGCCAGGTAGGCGTCGCCGCGGGCCAGCGCCCGCAGGAAGGCGCGCTGCGACACCTCGCGCGCCCGGTCCCCGATGGTCCGGTAGCACGTGGACCAGTCCACCGACAGGCCCAGGCGGCGCCATGCCTGCGCGTACGCCTGCTCGTCCCGCTCGGTCAGCTCCCGGCACAGCTCAAGGAAGCTGCGCCGGGACACCGCGATGGGCTCGCCGGCCCGCCGCCCCTCATCCGGAATCCGCAGCCGCGGATCGTAGGGCAGCGAGGGATCGCAGCGCACGCCGAAGTGGTTCTGCACCCGGCGCTCCGTGGGCAGCCCGTTGTCATCCCAGCCGACGGGGTAGAACACCGCCTTGCCGCGCATCCGCCAGTACCGGGCGATGATGTCGGTGTGGGTGTAGGAGAATGCGTGCCCGATGTGCGCCGATCCGCTGGCGGTCAGCGGGGGAGTGTCGATCGAGTAGATGTCACCGCGCGCCGCGGTGCGGTCAAACCTGTACTACACGCCCCTCTTCCCACCGGCGCGTCCACTTGTCTTCCAGGCCGTCAAGGGCCGGCCTGGCGGGCATGGCAGGAAGGCTCTCGGTCATGCGCCGATCATACCCGCGCCGCGGGGAGATGAGCGGCTCTCCCGCGCGTCCTCCCCGCTCGCGAGCCCGCCCCGACAGACGGGGGCTGCCGGTTCGCGCCAGCCGGCCGTATCGTCATCGATAGCGGCCTCTGCCCGGCCGCAGGCAGCCAGGTTGGCCGCCGCCGGGCTCGCTGGGCGTGCGGCCCGGCGGCGGCGCCCCGGACCGCGGCGCGAGAGGCCTGCCTATCGTGTCATCTGTGGAGGATCGGTGGGCCTGACCAGCCTTGCGCTGGTGGTCACGCTCGCGGTGGCGGCGGGCGCGATCGCCGCCGCGCTGCTGTGGTGGTGGCCGAGGCTGGCCGGAGGCGGGATCCGGAACGTGGCGGGCCGGGCCGGCGGGGTGCTGCTGCTTGAGCTGACCGTGCTGAGCCTGATATTCGTGGCGGTCAACCGGGCCAACGAGTTCTACGCCTCCTGGTCGGACCTGCTCGGCACGGATACCGGCCGCGCGCCGATCGTCCCGGTAGACCACCCGGCCACCACCGGGGTGACGCGGCTGACCAGGGCGGTGACGGTCACGGGGACGATGCCCGTGACCGCGGGCGGGCACGGCGGCTCCGGCGGGCTGCTGGAGTCTGTCCGCATCCGCGGCGCCCTGACCGGGCTGACCGCCGCGGGCTATGTCTACCTGCCCGCGGGCCACGACCGCGGCGGGCCGGCCGGGCACGGCCCGGATAGCGCCAGTCCGGGCGGCGGCCGGCTGCCGGTCGTGGTGGTGATATCGCGGCAGCCGGGCGAGCCGGGATCGCCGGGCGGGCCGGGATCGCCGGGCGGCAGCGCCTTCAGCGCGGCGAGGCTGGCCGCGGCGGCGGCCGGCGAGATCGCCGCAGGGCGGCTGCCGCCGCTGATCCTGGTCATCGTGCCGGCCGGGACCCTTCCCGCCCGCCGGGGCTGCCTTAACATCCCGGGCGGCCCGCAGCAGGCCACGTTCTTCAGCCAGGATCTCCCGGCGGCAATCGAGGCCGCCTACCCGGCCAGCACCTCGCCGGCGCGGTGGGCACTCGCGGGAGACGCCGCCGGCGGCTACTGCGCCCTGCAGCTTGCGATGACCAGCTCCCAGGCGTTCGCTGCGGCAGCGGTCCCGCCCGCGAACTACACGACGCCTCCCGGCGGAGTCCCCGGCGGCGGGCCGTCGTTCGCTGCCCAGGACAGCATGCTCTGGCAGCTTCGCCACCAGCCGATGCAGCCGATCTCCGTGCTGTTTTGCGGGCCGGGTGCCGCCACGCCATTCCTGTCGCTGGTGCGCCCGCCTATGCGGCTGACCTGGGCGGCGTCAGCAGGCGCGAGCACGCCGGCGGCGGTGCTCGGCTGGATCGGCCGCGCGCTGAGCTCCGGCGCCGCACGGCAGGGCTGACGGCCATGGGATTCTTCGGCCTGACCAGCGGGTACTTCAGCTGGCTCATGATCGTCGTGGCGCTCGCCGGGATCGCCGGGGTGGTCGCGGCCTGGCCTGCGCTGGCGAGGCGCCGGGTGCGCGACGTCGTCGGCCGGATCGCTCTGCTGACCGCAAGCCAGCTACTGGCGATCGTTGCCGTGCTGGTCTTCCTGAACAGCTACTTCCTGTTCGTCGGATCATGGTCGGAGCTTCTCGGTCAGCGGCCGTCGGTACCTGGCCAGGTGCGCGCAGGGGGGCGGGCCACCCCGCCGAGGCCGATCATCGTCACCGGGGCGGATCTCGGCCCGGCGCCCGGTGGCAGCTCTGCGCTCCCGCTCGGCGCCGACGGGGCGCCAGCCGGGCACCCGCCGCGCTGGCCGGGCCGGGCAGGCTCGCCGGGCAGGGCAGGGTGGACGCAAGGCGGGCCGCCCGGGAGCGTGCAGGGCAGGCCGCTGGCCAGCGGTCCGGGCGCTGGCGTGGGCTTCGCGGCCGGGCTGGCCCGCAGGGCAGGCCGGCTCGGGGAGGTGCTGCAGGTGACGCTGCGCGGCGAGCGGACCGGGATCGTCACCTCGGACAACTACGTGTACCTGCCGCCGCAGTACTTCCAGCGGGCATATGCGCGCACCCGGTTTCCCGTCGTGCTCGCGCTGACCGGCTACCCGGGTGACGCCTGGTCGATGGTCAGGTGGCTGGCCGTCCCGGCCACGGCGGCGCGGCTGGTAGCCGCGCACAAGATCCCGCCGGCTGTCTACGTGCTGATGAACGTCTCGGTGGCCATGCCCAGGGACACCGAGTGCACGAACGTCCCGGCCGGGCCCCAGGTCGAGTCCTACTTCGCGGAGGACGTGCCGGAGGCGGTGGAGCAGACGTTCCGGGTGGACTCAGGCGGCTCCGGCTGGGCCGCGCTCGGCTACTCCACCGGCGGATACTGCGCCGTCAAGCTCACGATGCTCAACCCCGGCCGGTACTCGGCGGCTGTGTCGCTCGCCGGGTACTACAACGCCGTGCGCGACCGGACCACCGGCAGCCTCTACGGCGGCAGCGCGGCCTACCGGGATGAGAACGACCTCGACTGGCGGCTGCGTCACCTGCCGGCGCCGCCGGTCTCGGTGCTGGTCACCTCCAGCCGGGTGGGCGAGAAGACCTATCCGGGCACGCTCGCGTTCCTGCGCCTGGTGCACCCGCCTATGCGCGGATACTCGCTGATCCTGCCGCAGGGCGGGCACAACTTCCGCACCTGGCACCGGGAGCTGCCGCAGTCCCTGGAGTGGCTGCTGGCCCGGCTCGATCATCCGCGAGCCCGGGCCGCCCCGCGCGAACAGGCCGAGCCGCGCGCCCGGCGGGGCTCGCTCGGCTAGCCGGTCAGCGCCCCCGGGACCTGCGGCGTGGCCTGGAGTGTCGGGGGCAGCGGCGATACTGGAAGCGTGCCAGGGACCCGCCGGAACACGTTCGTGGGCCGCGACGCCGAGCTTGCGCGGCTCGGCGCGCTGCTCGAGGACGCCGCGGCCGGGAACCCGGTGGTCGCGCTGGTCAGCGGGGACGCCGGGGTGGGAAAGACGCGGCTGGTCGCCGAGCTTGCCGCGATGGCGGCGGCCCGAGGGTTCGCCGTGCTGGCCGGCCGCTGTGCCGAGCTTGCCGACGCGGTGCCGTACCTCCCGCTGGCGGACGCGCTGCACAGCGCCACCGCGGACCCGGCGGCGGCCGGGCCGCTGCTGGAGGCCCTGGCAGCCCGGCCGGTGCTGTCCAGGCTGCTGCCCGACCCCGCGATCGGGCAGCAGCCCGCGGAGGATACCCCGGGGCTGGTCCAGCAGCAGCTTTTCGGCGCGGTCATCGGCATGCTCACCGACCTGGCGGCGGCGAGCCCGGTGCTGCTGGTCCTGGAGGACCTGCACTGGGCCGACCGGTCGACCCGCGACCTGGTGACGTTTCTCAGCCGGATGCTGCACCGCGAGCAGATCGCGCTGCTGGCCAGCTACCGGACCGATGACCTGCACCGGCGCCATCCGCTCCGGCCGGTGATCGCAGAGCTGGACAGGCTGCCCAGCGTCACCGCCATCGACCTCGGCCCGCTGCCGGCCGCGGCGATGGCGCAGCACCTGACCGAGCTGGCGGACCGGCAGCTTGCCGCCTCCGACCTTGACAGGATGATCGGCAGGGCCGAGGGCAATGCGTACTACGCGGAGGAGCTGCTCGCCGCGGCCGACGCCGAGCTGCCGAGCAGCCTGGCGAACCTGCTGCTGTCCCGCCTGGAGCGGCTGTCCCCGGCGGCGCAGCGGGTGATGCGCACGGCGGCGGTGGCAGGCCGCATGGTCGACGACGGGCTGGTGCGGGCGGCGTCCGGGCTGACCGGCCCCGAGTATGACGACGCGCTGCGGGAGGCGATCGCCCATCAGCTGCTGGTGCCCGACGGCACCCAGGGCTACACCTTCCGGCACGCACTGCTGCGCGAGGCGATCTACACCGACCTGCTGCCCGGCGAGCGGACCCGGCTGCACGCCCGGCTGGCCGAGCTGCTCGACGATGAGAACCGGCCCGACGGGCTGTCAGGGACGGCCGCCGAGCTGGCCCACCACTACCTGGCCAGTCACGACATTCCCGGCGCGTTCGCCGCGTCGGTCCGCGCCGCGCAGGATGCCGCGCGGCGCGCCGCCCCCGGGGACGCCCACCATCACTACGACCTGGCACTCTCGCTCTGGGAGCGGGTGGAGGACCCGCAGCGGCTCGGCGGCATCGACCGGGGCGAGCTGGCGTTCCGGTCCGCGATCAGCGCCGCCCACGCCGGCAGCCTGGCCCGGGCGATCCAGCAGCTCCGCCGGCTGCTGGCCTACCTCGACAGGGAGGCCGACCCGGCGCTGTACTGCCGTGCCAGCGAGCGGCTGGCCTACTTCCTGCTCGACACTGACGATGACGAGGGCGCGATCGCGGCTGCCGAGGCTGCCGTCGCCGCGCTGCCCGGGGCGCCTCCCCGGTGGGAGCGCGCCCGGGCGCTGGCCACGCTCGCCAGGGCGCTGCTGTCACTGAAGGACGACGGGCCGGCGCGGGCCCGCGCCGAGGAGGCCAGCGAGGCGGCCAGCGCTGCGGGTGCCCCCTGGATCGAGGCCGATGCGCTGGTCACGCTGGGGCAGCTGGCCGAGCGGGCAGGGCGGGTCGCCGAGGCCGTGCGCATGCTCAGCCGGGCGCACGAGCAAGCCAGGGGCAGCGGGATGCTCGGCGCCGAGCTCCGGGCCGGGTTCGCGGCGGCCAGGATCCAGCTGGAGCAGGGCGACCTGCGGGGCGCCGCGCGGGTCGCTCACCAGGGAGTGGAGCGGGCCGAGGAGACCGGCCTGCTGCTCGCGCCGTACGGCTACGACCTGCAGTACCTGCACTACCTGGCGCACTACGCGGAGGGTGACTGGGATCACGCGCAGGAGATCGCCGACGGCTTCACGATCCGGGTAACCAGCCCGCCGGAGGCGAGGCTGTCGGCGATGGCGCTGTTCATCGATGTCGCCAGGGGCAGGCCCACCGTGGCGGACCGGAGGACGTGGCTGACCCCGTTCTGGCCCGATGACAGGTTCAGCGAGTACATCGGACGCGGCCTGCTGGGCGAGCACGCGATGTGGCAGGGCGACGAGGCGGAGGCGCTGGCCCAGGTCGAGGCCGCCATCACTTCCGACCTCGAGGCGTCGGGCGGGTACGTGCCGTCGATGATCCGCCCAGCGGCGGTCGGCCTCGCGGTGCTGGGCGACCAGGCCCGCCGCGCCCGGGCCGGCGGGGACGCTGAGCGGGCCGCGGCGGCCGTCGAGCGGGCCCGCAGCCTGGTGGAGGTGGCGCGGGAGGGCGCGACAGCCTGGCGGCCGCGGTTCCGGCTCGGCGTGGACGGGCGGGGGTGGCTGGCGCGCGCCGAGGCCGAGTGGCGGCGCGCCCAGGGCGACAACGACCCGGCGCACTGGGAGGCGGTGGTCGGGGAGTTCGCTCCCGCGTTCGTCTACGAGACCGCGCGGTCGCGGTGGCGGCTGGCCGAGGCGCTGGCCGAGGCCGGGGACCGGGCCGGCGCCCAGCGCGAGTGGCGGCGCGCTGCCGAGGCCGCCGACCGGCTCGGCGCGGCGCCGCTGCGGGCCGCCCTGGCCAGCCTGGCCCGCCGCGCGCGGCTGGAGGCGAGCCCGCCGGGACCCGGCCCCGGCCCGGCCGGCGGCGGGGCCTCCCGCAGCCCGCTGGCCGCGCTGACCGGGCGGGAGCTTGAGGTGCTGCGCTTGGTCGCCGCCGGGCAGAGCAACCGTGAGATCGCCGGGGAGCTGTTCATCGCGCCGAAGACAGCGAGCGTGCACGTCTCGAACATCCTGGCCAAGCTCGGTGCCGCCACCCGGACGGAGGCCGCCGCGATCGCCTACCGGGAGGGCATCGGCCGTCCCGGCTCCGGGCCGCGCTAGCGGCGGCCGCCGCGCGGCTGGCGGCCCGTGCGGGCCCACGGCGCGGGCCGCAGTGTCAGCGCCGTGAACATCGAGTGAAGAGCTTCCGGCGCGCCTTGCCCCCGGTGCCCGCCGGACCTTCAATGGACGTGCGGCCATGGCGCCCATGTCGTCCGCACCGACAGCACATACCTGCCGCGAGCTGCTGGAGGATCGCATGGGTACCGCGCTGGCTGCCGGGGCCGCCAACACCACCATCCGGCTCTCACCCGGCACGAACCTCTTCTTCTACCTGCTGGTCTGGGCCGCGTGCCTGGCCGGCATCGCGCTCGTGCTGTGGGCCGCGCTGCGCTCGAAGCGCTGGCAGCGGTGGACCACCCAGGACATCCTCATCGTGGCCGCGCTCGGCGTGCTGCTCGAGGTCTACGACAACATCATCGGCGACCAGTTCATCAAGCCGCTGATCGCGCCGATCCCCGGCACCGACCTGCTCCAGGTGCATGACCTTCCGTACATGTTCCTGCTCATGGTCGGCGTCGCCCTGGTCCGCAAGCCGGGCTGCGTCACGGCGATGGTGTTCATCAACTTCCTGCTCGCCCAGCTTCTGTTCGGCAGCGGCCACGGCGTCCTGGACTGGACCGACGGCCTGACCCAGGGCATCTTCTGCGACGTCTACATCGTCGCCCGGCGCGGCCGGGTCTTCGGCGAGGGCGCGAGCCGGCTGTCGATGGTGCTCGACGGGCTGGTCATCGGTGCCCTCCGGGGCGGCCCGAACGCCTTCCTCACCGACTGGACCTTCGACCCGTACCTGAACGCCCAGTTCTACACCTGGTACCAGATGTGGGTCGACACCTGGTCCAACACCGTCAGGAACGGCGTCGAGGCGGCGATCAGCGCGGTCCTGGCGCACCGGGTGGCCGTGTCCGTGGTGCCGTCGCTCGGCGCGAGCCGCGCGGGCGGATCGCGGGCCGCGCCGGCAGCCGACCCGTTCGCCGAGCCCGGGGATGCCGGGCCGGAAGAGGCCGGGGCCCAGGCGGCGGAGCCCGGCCCGCCGGCCCAGCGGGCCCGGACCGCCCAGCCAGCGGAGGGAGAGCCGGCGTGAGGCGTGCCGCGCTGGTCAGCGCGATCCTGACCGTCCTGCTCCTCGCCGACGGCCTGTACCAGGTGCTGAGCGGCTACCAGCCCGGCGACCAGAATGCCTTCACCGGCAACCCGAACCTGATCCTGTCCGACGGGCAGGTCGTGCTCATCTCGGCCGGCTTCCTGTTCCTCGTCACGGTCGTGATGTGGGCCCTCGCCCGGCGCGCCGGCGGGCGCGCGGGCGGGGCCCGGCACCCGGGCGCCCCGGCAGCACGGCCGCGGGAAGGCCAGCGCCATTAGCTCCGGCATGCTCCCCGCGCCAGGCAGCCTGACCCTCGGCCCGCGGCAGCCGGCGGGGCCGCAGGAGCCCGGTGCCGAGCTGCGCGCCGAGGACGTCTCGTTCGCCTACCCGGGAGCGGCGCGCGCCGCCTTGCGCCACGTCAGCCTGGCTGTCGCGGCCGGGGAGGTCGTGCTGGTCACCGGGGCCTCGGGCTGCGGCAAGTCGACCCTGGCGCTGGCCCTGGCCGGGCTGATTCCCTCGCGCGTGCACGGCGAGCTGCGCGGCCGGGTGAGCTTCGGCGGCCGCGCGCTCACCGGCCTGCCCCCGCACCAGGCCTCACAGCTCGTCGGCCTGGTGTTCCAGAACCCCAACCTGCAGCTGATCAACCAGACCGTGCAGTCAGAGGTCGCGTTCGGCCCGGAGAACCTGGCCCTGCCGCAGCCCGAGATCGCCAGGCGGGTCGAGTGGTGCCTGGAGGTGACCGGGATGGCCGGGATGCGCCGGTCGGCGACGGTGACCCTGTCCGGCGGTCAGAAGCAGCGGACTGCCATCGCCGCGACTCTCGCGATGCGCCCGCGGGTGCTGGTTCTCGATGAGCCGCTGTCCGACCTGGATCCGGTGGGCGCGCAGGAGGTGCTCGACACGCTGCGCCGCCTGGCGCGCGACGAGGGCGTCGGCGTCGTAGTGATCGAGCACCGGGTGGATGAGGTTGCCCCCTGGGCGGACCGGGTGGTGCTGATGGACGCGGCCCGGGTGCTCCTCGACCGGCCGGCCAGGCTGGCCTGGGCCGACCCGGAGATATGGAACAGGGCCGGGGTCGGCATCCCGGATCTGGTCCGGCTCGCTCAGGCGCTGCCCGGCGGCCAGGCCGAGGCGGCCTTCCCCGGCGGGCTGCCGCTGTCGGTCGAGGAGGCAGCCGCCGGGCTGGCGAGCATCGGGCTGGCCGGCCGTCCGGGGCAGGCCGGAGCACGCCAGGGGCCCGCCGGGCAGCCCGGGGATCCGGGGGATCCGGGGGATCCGGGGGATCCGGGGGATCCGGGGGATCCGGGGGATCCGGGGGATCCGGGGGATCCGGGGGATCCGGGGGATCCGGGGGATGCCGTGCTGTCCTGGGAGGGCGTCACCGTCGAGTTCTCCGGCCAGCGAGCCGTCGACGGCGTCACGCTCTCGGTCGCCGAGGGCGAGTGGGTGGCGCTGATCGGCGCCAACGGCTCGGGCAAGTCCACGCTGATCGGGCTGACCGTGGGCCTTGTCACCCCGGCCAGCGGGATCGTGCGGTTCCGCGGCAGCCCGGTGCGCCCGAAGCGGATCTTCGAGCACGCGGCGAACGTGGCGCTGCTGCTGCAGGCAGCGGACGAGATGCTGTTCGCCGAGACGGTGCGCGGGGAACTGGAGTTCGGCACCAGGTTCCGTGCCCGGCCGGCCAGCCCGGTGCTCGACGTTGCCGGCGCGGTGTCGTTCTTCGGCTTCGACGGCCAGGAGCAGGCGAGTCCCTGGGAGCTGAGCCAGGGCGGCCGGCAGCGCCTGGCCCTGGCAGCCCTCCTGGTCGGCGCGCCGGGAGTGCTGGTCCTCGACGAGCCCACGACCGGGCAGGATGCCGACCACATGCGCGCGTTCCTGGAGCTGCTCGACCGGGTCAGGGCGCGCACCGGGCTGACGGTGATAACCGTTACCCACGACATCCGCAGCGTCGCCGCCCGGGCCTCCCGGGTGGTGCTGCTCGGCGACGGGAAGGTGCGCCTTGACGGGCCGCCGGATGAGGTCTTCGCCCGGGCCGGGGAGCTGGCCCGCTGGGGAGTGCTCGCCCCGCCGCTGGCCAGGCTGCAGGCAAGGCTGTGGCCCGGTGCCGGCAGCGTCCTGCTCACCGTGGCCGAGCTCGCCGGGCGCCTCTCGGCGATGCCGGCCGGGCCCGCGCACCCGGCGAGGTGAGCGGCGTGCACGCCGTCCTGGACTCCCTGGCCGCCCGCACCCTCATCGCCTACCTTCTGGTCTTCGCGGTCCCGCTGGTGCTGCCTCTCGCCTTCGTCAAGCTGGTCGGCCTCGGCGGGCTCCGCGACCTGGTCACCTACGAGGCCAGGGACACGCCGCTGCACCGGCTGGACCCGCGGCTGAAGGTGCTCTACCCGGTCGCGATGGGCGTGCTGTCGATCCTGCTGAGCTGGAAGCTGATGCTGGCCGTCTTCGGGCTCAGCATCCTGCCGTGGCTGTGGCTGCGCCCGTCCGCGCAGCGGATCAGGGTGCTGACGGTGATGGTGATCGGGCCAGGGCTCGCCGGCTTCTGGTCGCAGGGCCTGTACTACCTGCCCAGCCCGCCGATCCACTTCCTGTACCAGTTTCCCTGGACGATCAGCTGGCTCGGCTCGCCCGGCATCACCAGCTACGGCATGATCTTCGGGCTCGAGCAGACGGCCCGGGTGCTGGTGACCGTCTCCACCTCCATGCTGATCCTGATCAGCACCGATGTCGGGGACTTCACCTGGGCGTTCGAGCGGTTCCGGGCGCCGCCGCAGGTCGGCTTCGCGCTGACCGCCGCGCTGCGGTTCCTGCCCGAGATGATCTCCAGGACCACGCTCGTGCTGCGCGCGGTCGAGCTGCGCGGTTACGACCTGTCCCGCCCGCGCTGGTTCGAGTTCGCTAGCTGGCCGTCGTATGCCAGGAGGATCTCCCGCTGCGTCGTCCTGATCACGGTGCCGCTGCTGGTCGGCACGCTGCGCGGGACCGCCACGATGGCCATGGTCGCCGACGCCCGCGGCTTCGGCGCGACGCGCAGGCGCGGCTCGCTGCGCCTGCACCAGATGACCGCGGTCGACTACGGCGGCTACGCGATCCTGATCGCCCTCGTGGCGGCCGCTCTGATCCTCAACCACCTGCACATCGGCGCGCGCTACTACGGATAAGAGGAACACTGATGCGGTTCGACGCGGTGCTGTTCGACAACGGCGGAACGCTGACCCACCGCACCTCGCCGGTGGCCGCCCTGCGCGCCGTCGCCGCGCGCTGCGGGGTGGCCATCTCCGAGGAGGAGGCGGCCCGGTACTGGCGCCGCTCCAAGGAGCGCAGCCGCATGCTGATGGCGGAGAAGCGGCAGAGCAGGAACCTGTCCAGGGAGGGCCACCGCGCCGCCTACGTCCGCGGCTACGCGCCATTCGACGAGATCGCGCCCGGGCTCGCCGAGGCGTTCTACGACGCCTGGAAGATCAACCCGCTGACCATGGTCCCGTACCCGGACGCTCCTGCCGTGCTGAAGTCGTTCAGCGGCGCGGGCGTCCCGATCGGCATCGTCAGCAACACCGGCTGGTCTATCGACGCGGGCTATGCGGCGACCGGGCTTGACTCGTTCATCTCCGCGTTCGTGCTCTCCTGCGACCTGGGGATCGCCAAGCCCGCCCCGGAGCCGTTCCTGGCCGCCTGCGAGCGGCTCGGCGCGCTGCCGGAGCGCACGCTCATGGTCGGCAACAACAGGCTCGCCGACTCCGGCTCGATCTGCGTCGGCTGCCACTGCCTGATCCTGCCCCCGGTGCCGCCCGGGGCGACGCGCGGCCTGCGGGCGGCCGCCGACGCCGCGGGCGTCCGCTGGCTGGGCAGCTAAAAGGCTCCGGCCCGGCGCCAGGCTCGCAGGCCCGGCGCCAGGCTCGCAGGCCCGGTGCCAGGCTTGCCAGCCAGGTGCCAGGGCTCGCCGGCCAGGTGCCAGGGCTCGCCGGCCGACGGCCTAAGTCTCGGTTTGGCCACGAATGCGGGGCGGGGTTGCGCACGCCCGGCAACGACGTGAACCTATGTTCAGGAACCGGCACTATTACCGTCTCTACCTCGGGTAGGCCACATGAACGACGGTTCGCTGGACATCCGGGACGTGACGGTCCGCTTCGGCGGGCTCACCGCCCTGGACAGCGTGTCGCTCACGGCCGCCCCGCGGCAGGTCACCGGGATCATCGGGCCCAACGGCGCTGGCAAGACCACGCTGCTGAACGCGGCCTGCGGGTTCGTCAGGCCGCAGGCGGGATCGATCACCTTCGGCGGTCACGAGCTGACCCGGATCGCGCCGCACCGCCTGGCACATCTCGGGATTGCCCGCACGCTGCAGGGAGTCGGCCTGTTCGGCAGGCTCTCCGCGGTCCAGAACGTGATGATCGGCGCCAGCCGGGACGCCCGCGCCGGGTTCTGGTCCGGCCTGCTCGGCCTTCCCTGGTCCGACCGGGATGAGCGCAGGCTGCGCGAGCGGGCGATGGCCGCGCTGGACCAGGTGGGCGCCGCCGGCGTGGCGGAACAACTGCCGGACACGCTGCCGCACGGGATGCGCAAGCGGGTCGCGCTCGCCCGGGCGCTCGCTGCCCGGCCGCGCCTGCTGCTGCTCGACGAGCCGGCCAGCGGCCTGTCCGAGGACGAGCTAGCGGCGCTTGCCGATCTCATCGGGAAGCTTGCGGCGGAGGCCACGGTGGTGGTGATCGAGCACCGGATGGACCTGATGATGTCGGTGTGCGACCGGATCTGGGTGCTGGACTTCGGGCGCCTGATCGCCGGCGGCACGCCAGCGGAGGTGCAGGCCGACCCGGCGGTGACCGACGCCTACCTGGGAGCCGGCGACCCGGCGGCCGGCGCGGGGGACGCCGCTCCGGAGGCCGGCCGTGCGTAGCGCCGCCGGCATCGCCGTGGAGGGCCTGGTGGCCGGGTACGGCGGGGTTCCGGTCCTGGACGGCGTGTCGCTCTCGGTGCGGCCCGGCACGATCCTGGCCGTGCTCGGCGCCAACGGCGCCGGCAAGACCACCCTGCTGCGCACGATCAGCGGGCTCGTCCGGCCGCGCGCCGGGAGAGTGCTGGTCGGCGGCACCGACATGGCCCGCCGCCCGCCCGAGGCGGTGGCCCGGGCCGGCGTCGCTCACGTGCCCGAGGGGCAGGGCGTCGTCACCGAGCTGTCGGTCGAGGACAACCTGCGCCTCGGCGGCCTGCAGCAGCGCGGCCGCGCGGCGCGGGCCGCTGCGCTGCGCGAGGCCTACCAGCGGTTCCCGCTGCTGGCGGAGAAACGGCACAGCCCGTCGGGCTCGCTGTCCGGGGGAGAGCGCCAGATCCTGGTGATCGCCAGGGCGCTGATGACGGCGCCCCGGGTGCTGCTGCTCGATGAGCCGTCGCTCGGGCTGGCGCCGAAGATCGTCACGCAGGTCATGGGCATGATCCGGCGGCTTCGCGACGAGTCCGGGCTGACGGTGCTGCTGGTCGAGCAGAACGCCCGGAGCGCGCTGGCCATCGCGGATGCCGGGATCGTGCTCAGCACCGGCAGGGTGGTCGCCGAGGCCGACGCCGCGGCGCTTGCCGCCGACGTCGGCCTGCGCCGGCACTATCTCGGGTTCTAGAGCGGTTCCGGGTCGGTTTCCGGAAGGGCTCGCGGACGGGGCTACGGAGGGCTTGGAGGAGGGCGGCGGATGCAGGAGGTCCTGGAGTTCACCCTCGGCGGTGTCGCCACCGGGATGATCTACGCGGCGGTGGCGCTGTCACTGGTGCTGATCTGGCGCGGCACCAGGGTGCTCAACTACTCCCAGGGCGGCATGGCCATGTTCACCACCTACGTCGCGTGGACCGTGATCAGCCGCACCGGCAGCTACTGGGCAGGGTTCGCGGTGGCGCTGGCGGCCGGCCTCGTCCTGGGCGCGCTGCTGGAGCGCAGCGTGGTCCGGCCCGTGCTGGGCAGGCCGCCGCTGAACGCGGTGATCGTCACGATCGGCATCCTGATCTTCCTCGAGGGCCTGGCCGGGGTCATCTACGGCGGCCAGTACCGCTCGTTCCCGCCCGCCTACTCGGTGACCGGCCTGAAGATCGGCGGCGTGGCGCTGGGCGTCTCGCCGGATGACGTGTTCACCGCCGTGGCGGTCATCGCCGCGGCGGCGATCCTCGCGGCGGTGTTCCGCTACACGGCGGTCGGCCTGCGGCTGCGCGCCACCGCCTTCAGCCCCGGCGTGGCCAGGCTGCTGGGCGTGCGGATCGGCCGGGTGATGACGCTCGGCTGGGCTCTCGCCGGGCTGTTCGGGGCGCTGGCAGGCGTGCTGGTCACGCCGCAGACGTTCCTGTACCCGAACAGCATGGACTCGATCTTCGTGCTCGGGTTTACCGCGGCGGTGATCGGCGGGCTGGAGAGCCCGCTCGGCGCCGTCATCGGGGGCATCGTCCTCGGCGTCGCGCTCAGCTTCGCCGGCGGCTACCTCGGCAGCGAGCTCGTGCCGCTGTACGGGCTCGCCGTGCTCACGCTGGTGCTGATGGTCCGGCCCGCGGGACTGTTCGGCGGCTCCGTGGCCAGGCGCGTCTGAGGAGCCCGGGATGACACTCGCCCGCCATCTCGGCCTCGCGATCCTCACCGCAGTCGTGCTGGCGGTCCTGTCGGTCCGGCTCGGGGCCTACCGCGACTACCAGATGGCCGAGGTCGCCGCTTACGTGGTGCCGGTCGCCGGGCTGACGGTGCTGATCGGCCTGTCCGGGCAGATCTCGGTGGGGCACGGCGCGTTCATGGCCGTGGGCGCCTACCTGTGCGCGCTGCTTCTGCTGCACCAGGGCTGGCCGCTGCCGGCGGTGTTCGCCGCGGCCACGGCATTCACCGCGGCTGTCGGTGGGCTCGTCGGGGTCGCGGCGGCCAGGCTGCGCGGGCCGTACCTGGCTGGCGCGACGCTGATGCTGGCCGTAGCGCTGCCAACGGTCGCCGACCAGTTCCCCGGCCTGTTCGGCGGCGACCAGGGCCTGGTGGTCACCGTGACCAACCCCTCGTTCCTGCCGGCGACGTTCCCGCCGACCCGCTGGCTTGCCTGGCTCACCTGCCTCGTCGCGCTGATCGCGCTGATCCTGCTGGCCAACCTGTCGGCCAGCAGGATCGGCCGGAACTGGCGCGCCGTGCGCGACGACGAGGTCGCCGCGGCGCTCGCCGGCCTGAACGTGGCGCGGCTGAAGATCCTTGCCTTCGTGGTCAGCGCCGCCTGCGGCGGGCTCGGCGGCTGCCTGCTCGCGGTGGTCTCGCAGATCGTCGGGCCGGGCCAGTTCACCCTCACCCTGTCGATCGGGCTGCTGACCGCCGCGGTGATCGGCGGCCTCGGCAGCCTCCCGGGGGCGGTGTGGGGCAGCCTGATCCTGGTCCTGCTGCAGACCTACCTGATCGACGTCGCCTCGAGCCACGGGCTGTCCAGCGGGGCGAGCTCCAGCATCCCGATCGCCGCCTACGGCGTGATCCTCATCGTCGTCATGCTCGCGTTCCCCGCGGGCATCCAGGGTGCGCTGCGCCGGATCTTCGGGCCGGCGGTCGGCGCCCTTCCCCTCCCCGCGCCAGCCCGGGCCCGCCGTGCGCACCCGGCTGGCGATCATCCTGCCAGCGAACACCACGAGGAAGGCAGCAGAACATGACACGAACACACCTGACAGGCCGGCCCTGCCGGACCGGCCGGAAGGGCCTGGCGGCGGCGGCCGGCCTGGCAGCCGCCGCGCTCGCGCTGGCCGCCTGCGGCTCCAGCGGCCCGTCGGCCAGCAAGCCGGCCTCCAAGCCCACGGGCACGAAGCTGACCGCATCCGCGCCGGGAATCACCGCGACGACCATCACCATCGGCAGCCATCAGCCGCTGACCGGCGTCGCGGCACCCGGCTACGACGAGATAGCGCCGGCCTCGAACGCGTACTTCCAGTACGTCAACGCCCACGGCGGCATCTACGGCCGGAAGATCATCTACAAGTACCTCAACGACCAGTACGACCCCACGCTCACCTCGACCGTGGTGCACCAGCTCGTCCTGCAGGACAACGTCTACGCGATCTTCAACGGCCTCGGCACGCCCACCCACCTGGCCGTCGTCTCGTACCTGAACAGCTCGCACGTGCCGGACGTCTTCGTCGCGTCGGGCTGCGAGTGCTGGAACGATACGGCCAAGTACCCGTACACGACCGGCTGGCAGCTTGACTACATCCGCGAGGGCAAGATCCTCGGCCAGTACGTGGCGCAGCACTTCAAGGGCAAGAAGATCGGCTACTTCTACCAGGACGACGAGTTCGGCATGGACGGCGTCAAGGGCCTGGACTACGAGATCCCGAAGTCCATGGTCGTGGCCAGGGAGAGCTACAACCCGACGGTGACGAACGTGGCGCCTCAGGTGACCGCGCTCAAGGCGGCCGGCGCCCAGGTCGTGGTGGCGTTCTCGGTGCCCGCCTTCACCGCCCTGCTCAAGCTGACCAGCCTGAAGCTGTCCTACAACCCGCAGCTAGTGGTCAGCAGCGTCGGCTCGGATCCGATCACGCTGGCCGGGCTGCTCGCCGCGTTCGCCAAGAACAACAAGGCCGGGTTCGGCAACTCGCTGACCAACGGGATGATCAGCGACGGCTACCTGCCCTCGCTGAGCGACACCAGCAACTCCTGGATCAAGCTGTTCACGAAGATCCGTAACGAGTACGACCCGAAGGCGCCGATGGACGGCAACGTGCTGTACGGGATGTCCGCGGCGTACACGTTCGTGCAGGCCATGCTCAAGGCCGGGCGCAACCCGACCCGGCAGGACCTGATCAACGCGATCAACTCCGGCCTGCCGCAGGGCGTCGCGGTCGCGCCGTATGCCTACTCCGCGACCGACCACGACGGCATCACCGGCGCCTACATCGACGAGATCCGCAACGGCAAGATCGTCCAGCTCACCCCGGTGGAGATAACTAACACCAGCCCGACCGGGCCGATCACGAAGGACACCACGCCCCAGCCGGCCGCACCCGCCAGCGGCATCCCCTCGCCCTGACCAGGCCCTGGTCAGGTAGCCTGCCCGGGTGCGCGGGCGGCCAGCCGCCCGGGTGCCTGCTGCGGCAGCACCCGGGCAGGCTGGCCGGCCGTGCCCTGCCGAGCCTTTCGATATCCAGAACGGGGGTCCCGGCGTGACCGTCGCGGCCAGGAAGTCGTTCCGGTCGGCCCCGCTGCCGCCCGCCGAGCGGCTGCTGGCCGCCGCTGAGCACCTGTTCGGCGAGCAGAGCTACCGGCGCACCAGCGTGGCGCTCATCTGCGCGACCGCGGGCATCGCCACCGGCAGCTTCTACGCCCACTTCCGGTCCAAGGCCGACATCTTCACCGCAGTGATCCGGCGGATCAACTCCGACCTGCGGGCCGCGATGAGCGAGGCGATCGAGAACACCGACGGCAGCCAGCGGAGCCTGGAGCGGGCCTGCTTCCGGGCGTACTTCGACATGATGTCCAGCCGCCCGTGGGTGCACAGGATCGTCCGCGAGGCTGAGTTCATCGCGCCGGGCGAGTTCAAGGAGTACTACGAGCGGCTGATCCGCGGGTACGCGCGCGGCGTCCGCCGCGCGCAGCTCACGGGCGAGGTGGACCCGGAGTATGACCCGGAGGTCATCGCCTACGTCTATACCGGCATCGGCAACTTCGTCGGCCTGCGCTGGGCGGAGTGGACCGCGGGCGGACGGGTACCCGATGACGTCCTGGAGGATGTCCTTCAGGTTCTCGCCCGCGGGCTGCCCGGGCACGACCGCGCCCGGGCTGCCGCCGGAGAGGAGAGCGGCCTGATCGCGGCCGGTCCCGGGGAGGATCCCGGCCGGCCGTGAGCTGGCCGCTCCCTCCCGGACGGCGGGAGACCGGTCAGCCGGAGGCACCCGCCGGAGGCGCGCTGGCCTGCAGGCCCGCCAGCACGGCCCCGTAGCGCATCGAGACAAGCTGCCCGATCGCCGGATGGGCGCCGAGCGGCGCCGCCTGGGGCAGCCCCGTGGCGTCGCAGAACGCGGTCAGCTCGGCGGCGTCGGTCTCCGGGCCGATGATGCACGGGGAGATCGCGACGCTGGCGCACCCCGCCTCGGCCAGTCGCGTGATCGCGGCCTCCGCGCTGCGCCGGTCGCCGAGCGAGGCCGGCTGCACGGGAACCTGGAGCCGCCCGGCCAGCAGCACCGCGGTGACCGCCGCCACCTTCATGCACTCCTCGCCGCGATCGGCGAGCATCAGGATGCCGTCCGCGGCAGTGGAGATCGAAAGCCCGCGGGCGCGGCTCGCCCGGGCCAGGCCGGCCTCGGACAGCCGGGCGTGCAGCGCCTCGGCGAGCAGCGGATGCGGGCCGAGGTGGCCGGCCACGACCACGGGAACCCCGGCGTCCGCGGCAAGCTCGGCCATGACCGGGTCGAAGCCCGGATGCGGTGCGGTGAGCAGCGGCACCACGACGGCGCGAAGCTCATGCTGGCTCTCGCCGGCGGGCGGAAGCTCAAGCGCCTCGCGCAGGGTGTGCTCGGTGCCGTCGAGGTAGCCGACCCTCGTCTCGGCACCCTGGCAGGAGAGCGCCGCCTCGGAGCCGACGGTGACCGCGGTGGCCGCGCTCGCGGAGTAAGCGGAGCCGGGGACGCCGAGGATCAGCGCCGGGGCGTCTGACGGCAGGGTAAGCCGGTGCGGGCTGCGGTGCCGGCCAGGCCGGCGGACCCGGGTGGTGCGCCGGGGGAGCGCTCCGGCGCCATCCGGCGCGGCCGGGGTCCGCTGCGGTAGTGTCACGTCGGCCGGTCCCGGTCCGGTGCGCTGCGGGAGGGGCGCGGCGGCCAGCCCCGCTTCCCGCTGCGGGAGCGCCGCGCCGCGCCGCGGCAGCGATCCGTCCGGCGCAGGCAGGCCATCCTCCCGCTGCGGCGGGCGTGCCCGCTCGGGCAGCGGCTCGAACCAGCTTGGCTCAGTCACGCTGTCGTATCGTAATCGAGGCCGCGCCCGCCCGCCCGGCGGCCAGCGCACGGCGCTGAAGCTCGTACAGCATGACTCCGGCGGCGACGGCCAGGTTGAGCGACTCGGCGGTTCCGGTCATCGGGATCCGGACTGCCTGGCTCGCCTGCCCGAGCACCCCGGCCGGCAGGCCGCTGCCCTCGCTGCCGAGCAGGACCGCCAGCGGCGGGTGGTAGCGCGCGGACCAGCAGTCCTGCGCGGCCGATCCTGAGGTGGCCACCACCTCGATCCCGTTCCCGGCAGCCCAGCGGAAGAACTCCGCCGCGCTGGGGACGGCCGCCACGGCCACCCCGAACAGCGAGCCCATGCTGGCTCGCACCGCCGCCGGGGCGAACGGGTCCGCGCAGTCCCCGATCAGGATCACCCCGCCGGCTCCGGTCGCGTCGGCGGTCCTGATGATCGTGCCGAGGTTTCCCGGGTTGCGTACCTCGTGCAGGGCCGTGAAGACCGAGCCGGCCGCGACCGGGAGGGCGTCCAGCGGCGTGGTGCGGCTGCGGACGATCGCGGCGAGCCCCGCCGGGCCGTCCCGGTCGGATACCCGCCGGAACAGCTCGTTGCTCAGCCGGGCAACACGGGTACCCCGTTCTTCCTGCTCGGTCACCATCTCGGCGGGAGCGCCGGCCAGCAGGCCGGGCGCGGTGACGAGCGTCTCGATGTCCCATCCCGCGGCCACCGCGCGCCATACGGGCTGCACGCCGTCGACGAAGAACGCGCCCTCCCGCCGCCTGTGCCGCCGGTCAGCGAGCAGCCGGATGCGCCTCACCACCGGGTTCGCCGCGCTCGTTATCGTCTCAGGCATCGCCTTCCCGCCGCACCAGGCTAGCCCGGCGGAAGCCGGCCGTCGCTTTCCAGGACGGAAACCCCTGGAATGTCGGCCGCCTCTCTCATGGCCGGCCGCGCCCACCGCCGGCCCGCCAGGAACCGGTCAAGAAAATCGGTGGTGACGAGCGCCACCACGTGCTCCTGTCTCCCGTGGCCCTCGTACGGGCTCAGGTGCCCGGCGCCGAGCATGTCGAGGTAGTAGCGGCGGCCCGAGGTATCGGCCAGGTAAAGCTGCTGGCTGGCTGCGGGCGGGTTGATGGAGTCGGCGCTGCCCTGGACGAACAGCGTGGGCGGGGCCTGCCGCCGGGCGTAATCCTCGCCGAGCGGCGGCCACTGCGCCCCGGCGAGGATGATCGCGGCCCGGACCCGGGAATCCGCGCAGCATGATCCCGCGGCCACCGCCGCCACGGTGTCGCCGCCGTCCGAATGCCCGGCCACCGCGACCCGGTCCCGGCTGATCAGGCCGGACAGCGCGCCACCCGGCCGGGCGCTCATCGCCAGCAGCCTGCCGATGATGAACGAGACGTCGGCCGGCTGGTTGACCAGGTCCGCCTCGTCGGCCGCGGCTTTGGCCCGGCAGCTCGTGCGCGGGAAGTTGACTACGGCCACGACGTAGCCAGCGCTCGCCCACGCCCGCAGCAGCCGGGCGTAGGCGCTGCCGCACTGGAGGAAGCCGGGCGCGAAGACGACAAGCGGGAAGCCGCCGGCCCCGGCGCTCAGGGCCGCGGGCCCGGACGGATACCGGACCAGCACCGGCAGCCGGCGCGGCCCGACCGCGGCTCCGTCCGGGCCGGTATGGGCAGGCTCGGTGAGCGTGGTCTGGTACCTGGCGACCGGAAAGCGGCCGATCACCCCGGCGGGCCTGGGCGCGGCGGGTGACCGGGCCGGGGTCGCGACCGGCCGTGGCGTCTGGCCCGGAGCGGTGCCGCCCGCCGCTGCCGGGCTGGTGCCCGTCCCCGTGCCGGCGGCGCCGCCTCCGATCCATCCGCACGCGCTCAGCATCGTCCCGGCAGCCGCTGCTGCCGCGATCATGCGGACCAGGCCGCCGGGGGAGCGGATCGCCACGGCGGACAGGCTACCGGATATACGTCTCAGAGCAAATAGAGAACGAACTCAGAATGTTAAATCCGCAAAACACTGCGACTGCGGAGGCCGCTTCATTATTTCTTCATGAAGATGAAATGCATGTCATTATTCTTTGCCATGTCCGAACGCAACTCGCGGAAGTTCTGATAAGCATTGAGCATAACGTCTGGCACATGGATGACATCAAAGCCGCTCCGCCGCAGGCGATGGACGGCACAGATGCTGGTGCCAGCGGGCGGGCCGGCCGCGACTGGCTGGCCAGGCTCGCCAGTCAGCACGCGGCCGGCCGGCAGCGGCGGGTATGGACCCGGCGGGCGGCAACCTGGGATCACCACGGCTCGGCGGGGCTGGGCCGGGTGACAGCGGCGGTGCTGGACGCGGCCGCGGCCGGCGCCGGCGACCGGGTGGTTGACCTCGGCTGCGGTACCGGGCAGGTCACTCTCCCGCTAGCGGAGCGCCGCGCCGAGGTCCTCGCCGTCGACGTCAGCCCCGCGATGATCAGCCGTCTCCTGGCCCGGGCCTACCAGGCGGGGCTGGACCGGGTGAGCGGGCTCTCGATGCCCGTCGAGAACCTGTGCCTGCCGCCCGGCACGGTGGACCTGGTGGTGTCCAGCTATGCGCTGCACCACCTGCGCGATGCCGACAAGGCCCGTGTCGTCGGCAGCGCGTACCAGTGGCTTCGCCCCGGCGGGCGGCTGGTCATCGCCGACATGATGTTCGGCCGCGGGGGCTCCCGGCGGGACCGGGAGATCATCGCCAGGAAGGTGTCGCTGCTCGCCCGCCGCGGGCCGGCGGGGTGGTGGCGGATCGCCAAGAACGCGGCGCGCTACCTGCTCAGGGTGCAGGAGCGGCCGGTCACGATGGAGGCCTGGACGGGGATGCTGACCAGCGCCGGATTCGCCGACGTGACCGCGGTGCCGCTGGTCGCCGAGGCGGGCCTGGTGACCGGCACGCGGCCTGCCCAGCCCGGGCCCGCCCAGCCCGGGCCCGCCCAGGCGTTCCGCTGAACCTGCACCGCCCGAAGCGACCGCGTCGTTCTGGCCGCGTTCTGGCCGCGTTCTAGCGACGTGACTGTGGGGATCACGTCGTTCTAGCGACGTGACTGTGCGGATCACGTCGTTTCGGCCGGCGACGTCCAAACCTCGGTGTACGCCCATGCCACACCGAGTATCCCTACCGACCTCATCCGCCGGCCACATCGACGGGCTCCGGCTGCTCCAGGACCTGCGCCGCTCGCAGCTCGACCCACCCCGCCAGCTCCCGCCACGCACCGTCACCGCCAGCCAGGACGGCGACACCGCTCAGAATGTCAGCGCCATCGCTTAATATCACCATGAAACCGAAACCACGCCCTTCCCTTTTACACCGGATTCCGGACGCTACCAACAGGCCGTTACTGATGACTACGCAGCCGACACTGACTGTCGCATCCCGGAGCGCCACTTCTCGTCCCGGCGCGCGGCCATTACTCGTGTCGTTTTCAGCAACAAGCCCGAACTGGAGGACTGACACACGGCAGGCAACAGAGCTATGCGCCTGACAGCCGCGTGGCCGGGCGCGGTCTTCGACGTCCACGAGTCGGGCTGACCGCTGAATCCCGCCCCGGGACCACTTTCCCGGGGCGAGGCTGACCGGCCCAGACGCACCCATCCCCCTTGGAGGACAGAGACATGGCCTACAAGCCAACCCCGGCACAGGAGGCAGCGGCCGATGCTCGGCGCAAGGAACTGATCGCTCAGCTAGAGGACGGCATCGCCCGCCTGGTCGAGTCCTCCGGCTGGCGGCGCTGCCAGGGCTGCGGCCAGTCGGCGGGCACGGCGACGGACCCGGATCGGTGCCCGCACTGCTCACAGCCCTACCCTCTCTGGCCCGAGCCGGTCAGGCTGCTCGACGGTGACCCTGACAAGGTGCGCGAGCGGATCAGGGCCTCGGCTGCCCGCATCCAGCAGGCGTCCAGGACGATCCTGGACGGCCTGGAGGCCCTGGCCGAGGCCGACTACGAGGCGGAGGTGGCCTGACATGCACGCACAGTTCTGCACCGAATGCGGACACGGGAAGGGCTTGCACGGCCCGGACCACTGCGTGTCCTGCCGCCTCCACGGCAGTAAGTGCAACGGCTTTGCGCGCCGCAAGGCCCGCAAGGCCCGCAAGACCAACCGGCCACCGCGCGTGGTGATCGGGTTCCGCATGCGGATGATTGCCGACTACGTGAGTGCGATGCCCGGCTGCTGCAAGCATGACGCGCTCCGCGGAGCCGGGCTGCCCACATGGGGGAAGGGCTACCTGCGGCCGATAGACCGCGCGCTGGCGGCCGGGCTGATCATCGCCGAGAACGACCGTCCGGGCGGGCGCTGCCGGCTGTTCTCAGACGAGCGAGCCCGTGACCTGTGGCATCTGCGGGACGAGTTGCTGCACTCGATGCCAGGGCTGGCCCGTGCCCGCCAGATCTTGGCGCAGATCGAGACCCTGCGGGCGCAGCAGGCTGCCGACTACGCCGAGAAGGCCGGAAAGGATCTCCGGTGATGCCGTCCGCCGAGTTCGCGGAGACCACCGCGACTGAGATGGACCCGGACTGGATCGAGGTTCTCGTAGGGGTGCCGGGGACGCTTGCTCACAAGCTCGGGCCGAGCCTGTGGTGCCGGCGCTGCTACGAGACGCGGGACGTCCGGCTTGACCATGTGTGCTGGGACATCACCGCCGGTGCCCGTAGATGGACGCGAGTCATTCCGTCCCGCAATCCCTAGGCTGATCGCGGCCGGGCAGGCCGCCGGACGTGGCGGAAGGATATCGAGGCACTTGCCAGGCTGGTGCCGACAACCAGGGCGATCTACCACTGAGCCGCCAGAATAGCCGGGGGCAGCTCAGCCAGATCCTCGCGCAGCTTGTCAGGTGCGGCCAGGGCCGATGACTTTGTCTGGGCGGACATCCGGTGGCGGATGCGCTTGACCCTGCCGTCCCGCCCGGCGAGGATCTCGCCACGCCACCGACCTGGGCAGCCCATGCGGAACCTGGCGTCGCGGCACCTGCCGCTGCTCGAAGCAGACGGAGTCGTCACCCCTGGCCGCCGTGCCATGGCCGGAGAGGCCAACAGAGCTTCCGACCGTAGTCACCCACTTAAGTCCCCGGGCGACCTGACCGAGAGGCGAGTCCATGAAGATCAGGGGTCTGACCTGCTGGAATGCTGGTGGGCGGTACTGGGATTGAACCAGTGGCCTCTTCCGTGTCAGGGAAGCGCTCTCCCGCTGAGCTAACCGCCCGAGGCGGAAGCGGGAATCGAACCCGCGTACAGGGCTTTGCAGGCCCTTGCCTAAACCACTCGGCCATTCCGCCACAGGAGTCCGGCTGCTGACGCGCCCAGGTACCCGGGGCCACGCTGACACACCTCGGCCACGCGAGGGCGGCCACCGGCACCTCCGAGCGGACGACGGGATTCGAACCCGCGACCCTCACCTTGGCAAGGTGATGCTCTACCAACTGAGCCACGTCCGCGCACCAGCCGACGGCGCCGCCGGCCGACACAAGCGTGCGTTCAGAACTGTAGCCGATCCCGGCCGGTCGGCCAACCGGGAGGTGCCCGCCGCCGGCCGCCTGCGCACGGCCCGCGCGGGCTGCAGCAGGCGGGCCGACCCCGGAGGAGCCGGCGGGGGATGGCAGGCTGACGCCATGCGAACAGTGATCGTCAGCGGTGACCCCGTCGCCGTCGAGGACGTGGTGGACGTGGCCGACGGCTCGGCGCGGGCCGAGCTCGGGCCGGAGGTTCCGGCCCGGATGGAGGCCAGCAGGAAGGTCGTGGCCGCGGCCATCGCCGGCGACAAGCCGGTCTACGGGGTGAACACCGGCTTCGGCGCGCTTGCCGACACGCGGGTGGGCGAGCAGGACCTGGCCCGGCTGCAGGCGGCCATCGTGGTGTCGCACGCGGCCGGGGCCGGGGAGCCGCTCGACGACCGTGCGGTCCGGGCGATCCTGCTGCTGCGGGCCCGGACGCTCGCCGCCGGCTACTCGGGCGTCCGCTCAGAGCTGCCCGGGCGCCTGCTGGAACTGCTCGACCGCGGCCTGCTGCCGGTCATCCCGGGGAAAGGGTCGGTCGGCGCTTCCGGGGACCTCGCTCAGCTCGCGCACCTTGCTCAGCCGCTGATCGGCGAGGGCAGGCTGCGCGCCCCCGGCGACCCGCCCTCCGGGCGGCCGGCCGCCGAGGTGCTGGCCGAGCACGGCCTCAAGCCGCTGATCCTGGCGCCCAAGGAGGGCCTGTCGCTGGTCAACGGGACCGAGCCGATGCAGGCGCTGCTGGCGTTCTCCGTGCACGACGCCGGGCTGCTGGTGCGGGCGGCCGACGTGGCGTGCGCGCTGTCAGTCGAGGCGCTGCTCGGCCACGCCCGCCCCTACGACGAGCGGGTGCAGGCGCTGCGGCCGCACCCGGGCCAGCTCGACAGCGCGGCCAACCTGCGCGCTCTGCTGGCCGGGTCAGCGCTGATGGCCAGTCACCGGGAGAGCAGGCACGCGGTGCAGGACGCCTACTGCCTGCGGTGCGCGCCGCAGGTGCACGGGGCCGTGCGCGACGTGCTCGGCTTCGCCCGGCGGGTGCTGGAAACCGAGCTCGGCTCGGTGGTCGACAACCCGGTCATCGCCGCCGACGGCGAGGTGATGATCACCGGGAACTTCCACGGCGAGCCGCTCGCGTTCGCCGCCGACATGCTCGCCATGGCCGTCGCCGAGCTCGCGAGCATCAGCGAGCGGCGGGTGGACCGGATGCTGGACCCGGCGTTCTCCCGCGGCCTGCCCCCGTTCCTGGCCCCCGAGGCGGGCACCAACTCCGGCTACATGCTCGCCCAGTACACGGCGGCGTCGCTGGTCAGCGAGAACAAGGTGCTCGCCCACCCGGCCAGCGTGGATACCATCCCGACCTCCGGCAAGCAGGAGGACCACGTGTCCATGGGCTGGACGGCGGTCCGGAAGCTGCGCGAGGTGATGGCGAACGTCCGGACCTGCCTGGCCGTCGAGCTTCTCTGCGCCGCGCAGGGTGTCGGGATGCGCGCCGAGATCGCCGCGCCGAGCGAGGCGGCAGCGGCCGTGCACGCGTTGATCCGCGAGCACGTGCCGGCCATGGAGGCCGACCGGGAGGTGGCGGGCCAGATCGCGGCAGTCAGCGCGCTGCTGCCGGAGATCTGCGCAGTCGCCGCCGCGTCCTGCGGCGGGCTCCGCTAGCCGGGCGTCCCGCGTCCTGCGGCGGGCTCCGCTAGCCGGGCGTCCCGCGTCCTGCGGCGGGCTCCGCTAGCCGGGCGTCCCGCGTCCTGCGGCGGGCTTCGCTGCCCCCTGCCCGCTAGGGTGAAGGTCGTGGCGGTGTGGATCAACGGAGCCCTCTACCCGGACGATGAGGCGCGGATATCCGTCTTCGACCACGGCCTGGTGACGGGCGACGGGGTCTTCGAGACCGTCAAGGTCACCGGCGGTGCCCCGTTCGCCCTGTCGCGGCACCTGGCCAGGCTGGCCAGGTCTGCCGGCGGGCTCGGCCTCGACGCGCCCGATCCGGGCTGGATCAGGACTGGCGTCGCCGAGGTCATCGCCAGTTCGCCGGACGTAGGCCTGGGCAGGCTACGGATCACGGTGACCGCGGGACCATCACCGCTCAGCTCGGTGCGGGGGACCGAGGGCCCGACCGTGATCGTCGCGATGGCAGAGATCCCGCCGCCTGCCCCGTTCTGCGACGTCGTGATGGCGCCATGGCCGCGGAACGAGCGCGGCGTGCTGGCCGGGCTGAAGACGACCTCCTACGCGGGCAACGTGCGTGCTCTCGGATACGCCGCCGACCGGGGCGCGGGCGAGGCCATCTTCGCGAACATCGCGGGCGATCTCTGCGAGGGCACCGGGACCAACGTGTTCGTGGTGTCCGGCGGGCGCATCCGCACGCCGCCGCTGTCGTCGGGCTGCCTGGCCGGGGTGACCAGGGATCTGGTGCTCGAGTGGTGCGGGGCCGACGAGGAGCGGCTTCCCGCGGCGGCGCTGGCTGACGCGGAGGAAGCATTCCTAACAGGGACGACCCGGGACATACAGCCGGTCCGGCTGGTGGACGGAATGCCGTTGCCCGCGTGCCCGGGACCCGTCACCAGAAAGGCTGCCCTGGTCTTTGCCGAATGCGCGGCAAAGTGGCCTGATCCGTAGGCGATGTCCTGTTAGCCCAGAAGAGCCGGTCTAATAGGCAACAATGACGATCATGCCTGCCATAGCAGTTCGTCTAGCTCAGCGTCGATATTGACGAATTTGCTCTCGTTCCCGGCGGCAATGACGAGGAAGGTCCGGTTGAGGAAGTCAGCCGTCGCGCTCAGCGGAGCCTCAAAGTGAGCGTGCCCGAAAGGAGACGACAGCGTGATGTGCAGCAGGCCGTCACCGTCGTCGTCGGGCCACACCCGCACGTCGCCTTCGCCGGCCAGAGCATCGATGCCGGCGGCCAGCAGTTCCCTGGCGAAGATCCACTCGACCGGCTCGTCATTGCCGACGTGGAACGCCATGCGAATGGCGTAAGGGTCGTCGGCGCTGTAGGTGAGGCTGGCTACCAGCGGAACGGCGCCGTGCTCGGGCACGACGAGGCTGAGTCCCAGCTCAGCCGAGACGGTGACGCTGCTGTTCATCATGGGGAGCTACGCCTTTGCTCTTGTATCCGGGAATGCCGGGCTTCCTCAGGACATTGCGCTGCCTACAACTTATGCCACGCAGGTCCTGCGGATAATGCGGTCTCGGGGGATAGATTCCGCACTGGAGAGTGATCGTAACGTCGGTCACTGATCAGCAAACCAGCCGGGATCGGGTCAAACGCTTCACAGAACTCAACGCCGATTTCTTCGCGACCTGTTCCGGGACCCGCCGGGAGGCGATGTGATCTGCGTCTCATCGCGGCGCGGCAGATTGCGTCCGTCCGCCGACCGTGCTATCGCTATTGCCGGTATAGCAGTAATTTGTCCATTGCGCAGATACATGTTTACCGGATATGTCCCATCAGCTCAGTGGCTGAGGCCAGCGCATCCGGCATCGTGCCCTCGCGGAGGCCGGCGGGCTGATCCTGGCAGCCCCACCTGCTCGCAGGGCGTCCCAGCGCGGTCCTGGGCGCTTCGATGGCGTCAGCCCAGCATCGCTGGCGCAGTCGGGCCGCCCGGGCGTGACTCCCGGCTGACGCGGATGTCCGGGCCATCCCGCCGCAGCGCCATGCGCTAGTCTGTGAGGCGCCGGGGATGGCAGATGCCGGTCCGGCAGCGGGCGATTGGCTCAGCGGGAGAGCGCCTCGTTCACACCGAGGAGGTCAGTGGTTCGATCCCACTATCGCCCACACTGTTTCCGCAGCCCTCCGGCTTACCAATGGGCCTGGGGGTTCAGGGCTGCCGTTCCGGCGCTGGCCGGGACCGTCGGCAGGCTTAGCCTGTCGGCGGTCGCCGCGCCCAGGCGGCAGCGGGAGCGACGGCGGGCTCGCCGTCGTGACGCGGCGGGATCGGGCCGAGATAGTGGGTGCGTACCTCGGCGCGAAGCCGGTCAAGGTCGCCGTCGGCGACCGCGTCGAGGATCGTCCGGTGCCGCTCGACGGCTTCCATCAGGGAGATTCCCTGGCGGTCGATCTCGGCTCGCATCAGCGCGCCCATCTGGCTGTTGAGCATGTGCCACAGGTCCATCAGCCGGCGCCGCCCGGATAGGCCGGCGAGGATCTCGTGGAACTTGGTGTCGCTCTCGACGAGCGCGTTTACGTCGTCGGTCTTCGCGGCGATGACCATGTGGTCGAAGGCGAGCCGCAGATCGCGGACGAGGTCCCTGCGACGCGATGGCGGGAGCTCGACGAGGCTGGCTTCCTCGAGCACGCACCTGGCGTAGCAGACGTCCTCCGCGTCCTCCGCGGACATCCGGGTGACCACGCTGTAGTGCCGCGGAACGATCTCGATGAGGCCCTCGGCCCGCAGCATCTTCATGGCATCGCGAACAGTTCCCCTGCTGACCCGAAACTCGGCGGCGAGATTCGCCTCCACCAGGCGGGTCTCCGCCGGGAGCTCGTTGTTCAGGATGCGCTGGCGCAGCGCCCGCGCGACAGCCTCGGGCAGCGAGACGTGCTTGAGGTCCGCTGTGGAACCTCCTCCTGCGTAAGCCATGCATACCGCCCTCAGTGCGGCTGCCCGGCCGCCCAGCCCAAGCCACCATGACCGACGGCGTCGGCATGCGCGCGCAGCACATCAGCGGGACCTGTCAGCAGCGGCGTCATACCAGGACCATGACCAGGCAGACGGCTCGCGCCGTGGGACACCACGCCCACGGTCACCCAGCCGCGCCGATACCCCATAGTGTACCGCGCGTCTATGTCCGTCACCGCGATGAGATCGCCGAGCAGCAGGGCCGCCTCGCCGAGATCTGCCGGGCGCAGCTGCAGGTCGAGGTCCCAGGAGACGGCGGGACGGCCGATGCCGTTGCCTGCGAGCCTTCCCGGAACGCAGGCGCGCACATGTGCGCTGATGCCGCTCCCGTCCTCTGCCACCGAGACCGGCAGCCGCGAGAGCAGACCGGGGTCCGCGTTCATCACCGACACGTCCGGGCTGAGATGAGCCGGGCGCCAGCCCTGGCCGACGGCGTGCACCGCCACCTCGTCCCCGGGCCGCAGCCGCGCTAGGTCATCCTGGCCGAGCGCGACGATCACGCGCCCGCGCTCGCCCCGCTTGCCGATCACGACACCCTCCGCGCCGGCCGCGTCGCCGGTTCGAACGACCGCGGTGTTACCCACGCAGCAGTAGGTGGTCAGCCCGTGCCGGGCCACCGGGTCCGGGTGGACGATGCAGGCCCCGGGAGCGGCATGGTCGGCCGTGCGGGAGAACACTGGGTCGCCGAGATCGAGCCCGAGCACGACGCCGCCGTCGCCGACCGGCAGGTATGGCTGGCCGTCGGCGTCGACCCGGTACGGCTCGGTGCCGAGCTCGGCGTTCTCGACGATGCCGAGCATGCTGAGGCCGACCGGCCGCCCCGGCGTCCCGCTCACCGCGCGCTCCTCGGGCTCTCGTGCAGGTAGCGCGCGAGGTTCGCATCCGCATCGGTGACGAGCCTGAACGCCTCGGCCGGGCCGCTGAAGAGGGTGCTCGCGCCCGGGCCGTGGCCGAAGAGCCGGCACTGCCCGGTCGATATCACGCCGATGGCCAGGTAGTCGGCCCGGTATCCGCGGCCGAAGCGGTGGTCAGCGTCGCGCATCGCGACGACATCGCCGATGCGCAGGTGCTCAAGGCCCAGCGAGAACGCGGGCGGGAGGCCGGGGTAGGCCCCCATCAGGTCGGTGTTGGCGTACTCCGACGACATGCCGGCCCCGGCCCCGACGGCCTCGGCCGGGATGACCGCCGTGACGTGGACCTCGAGGCGGCCGTCCGGCGCGGTCCCGCCGGGCATGGCGGAGAGCAGGCCCGGCGAGCAGTTCTTGACAACGACCGCCGGATGGTCGGGGAGCGCGAGGCCCTGGCCCACGGCCGTCACCGACACCTGGTCACCGGGCGCCATGCGGGCCAGGTCCGGCTCGGCGAAGTCGGCAAGAACGTAGGCGTGCTGGCCGATCACGTGGCCGACGGCTCCCGCCGCCGGCCCCGACGTCACCCGGACCGCGTTGCCGGTGCAGCAGAGGAACTGGAGTGCGTTGTTCGCCGCGGTGTCCCGGTGCCGTACCGACGCGCCCGGCTCGAGGTGATCGCTCGCGTAGCCGAGCGCAGGGTCCCCGCAGTGCACGCCAAGCGTCACGCCGCCCATCCCGGGCAGCGCGAACGGCCGACCGTCCGCCCCCACCCGGTGGCCGTGCCGGTCGGCAAGCGGCGGCCAGACCTCGCCGGCCAGGACCTGGGCGATGAGGTCCGACGCGTTTGTGCCGACGTTCACGGGACCGCCCCCGACGGGGAGGCTGCGGTGCCGCGGGCGGGGTCGCCGTTCGCGGCAGCGTCGATCGGGAAGCTGACCCAGGACCGGGAGCGGAACGAGCGCTCGAACGCGTTGATGGTCTGCTGGACGAGGGCTGCCTGCGCGAAGTCGCCGCCGGCGGGGAGGCCGGGGTCGAGTATCTCGCCGATGAAATCGGCAATCAGGCACGAGTAGAACAGCGACTCCCACGGCTCGCCAGAGTCACCCTGCGGCGGGAAGTAGCGGGCGGGGATCTTCGCCTCGGCGAACTCCACCGCGCTCTTCGTCGCCGTCCGCAGCGTCTGGCAGCAGCCGAACTCATCGACCAGCCGGACGATCAGGGCGCCATCGGAGCCGTAGATCCGTGCCTCGACGCCCGGATAGTTCCCGACGGTGACGTAGGACGACTGGATGGACGCGAGCGCCCCGTTGGCGAACTCGGCGATCCACATGTCGCCATCGTCGATGTTGGCCCGGGTCAGCGCCCCGGTCTCGCGGATAACGCGCTCGGCGACGAAATTGCGCATCGTGCCTACCACGGCAGTGAGCGGCGAGCCGAGCCACCAGTGCATGATGTCGATGATCGGGGCGCCGTAGCCCTCGATCGAGGAAACCGCGATCTGCGCAGCGTCGGGCCCGGGGTCGAACTGGCGCAACGGGGTCGCCGGGTCGATCCACTGGCTGTTCTGCTCGTAGCCGTTGAAGATGTAGGGATCGCCAACGAAACCGGAGTCGATGAGGTCCTTCGCGTAGCGCATGGCGGGGGCATAGCGGAAGGTGAAGCCGACCTTGGTCCGCAGTCCGCGAGCGGCCGCCAGGTCGGCGGCTGCCTGGGTCTGGCGGTAGTCGTGATGCACGGGCTTCTCGCACAGCACGTGCTTGCCGGCGGTGAGCGCGGCCCAGGAGATCTCGAAGTGGGCCCTGTTTCCGGTTACCACATCGACCACGTCGATGCCGGGATCGTCGAGCAGCTCGCGGTAGTCGGTGACCAGCCGGGCTATCCCGAACTGGCTGCCCGCGGCGGCGAGGGCCCGCTCGTCGATGTCGGCGAGCGCCACCACAACGGCGCGGGGATCGCGCCGCCAGCCGGGCAGGTGGGCGGCGGTCGCCCACCTGCCTGCTCCGACCACCGCTACCCGCAGTGCTAGCGAACTCATCGCAACCTCCTGCCTCCTAGTAGCCCTCGGCCCGGTCGTAGGTATTACGCAGCGGCTGGCCGTCCAGCCAGCGGCGCAGGTTGTCGCAGAAGATGTCGGTGATCCTGGCGTTCTCACCGGTGACGGTCGCGGCCGAGTGCGGGGAGATGATCACGTTCTCCAGGCCCCACAGTGGCGAGGTGGCTGACAGCGGCTCGGCTGTGAAGACGTCGAGGCAGGCGCCGCCCAGGTGGCCGCTCGCCACGGCCTGCTCGAGCGCTGCCTCGTCGACAACGGCCCCCCGGCTGACGTTGACGAGCACAGCGCCCCGGGGCAGCAGGGCGATCTCTCGCGCGCCGATCAGCCCGCGGGTCCGGCTGGTGAGCGGGCAGGCGAGGACCAGCGCGTCGGCGGCGGGCAGCGCGGCGTCGAGCCGGTCGGTCGTCACCACCTCGCTGACACCGGGAACCTCGTAGCGGCGGCCGGGCCGTCCCACCCCTGTCACGATGGCCCCGGCGGCGGCGAGGAGCCGTGCCACCTGGCGGCCGACCCCGCCCAGCCCCACCACGAGCACCCGCGTGCCGGCGAACTCGCCGGAGGCGTGCCGCTGCCAGTGGCGCGCGGCCTTCCACGAGGCGAGGGTCGGCATCTTCTTCGCGAAGTACAGCAGGCCGAGCAGGGTGAACTCGGCAAGCGGCACGCCGTGGACGCCCGCTGCCGTGGTGACGACCAGCTGTGAGTCCGCGAGCCCGGCCCGCTCCATGAAGGCGCCGACGCCCGCGCTCGTCGCCTGCACCCAGCGCAGCCGCGGGCAGTTCTCCGGCATCCGCGCCGGGTCCAGCCAGTCGAAGTCGAAGCTGACATCGGCCTGTCGGCGTAGCCGGGACCAGCGAGCGAGCTGCCCGGCGGACATCTCGCGGGGAACGCCCGTATGGTCGGCCGGGTACCGCGGACGCGGCAGCAGTTCGGGCTCGTAGAGCACGGTCACGCGGGGATCGACCGCATCAATCCGCGCCGCCAGGTCGGCTTCCAGCGGGCTTGCGATGAGGACGTGGACGCGATCGGGCATCATCTCCCGCCAACTCGTCGACAGTCAACGATGACTATGACTGACGTGGTGCGGAGCCGTCAAGCCGCCGCCGGGCAACTCGACCCAGCCCGCCACCGCCGGAGAAGCAATAGCTCAGAAAATCGGGCTATCGCAGCCGCAATACACCAGCCTGCAGTGAAACGCGAAGCTGTTGACACCCCTGCTCGGGACATGCTAGCTTCCAGTGATTGTCGACAATCGACTATTGTCTTCAAGCGGGGTGCGATATGTCCCGAGCTCCTATCAGGCACCGACCCGCGATCCTGGCCACCGCGACCGCCCTGCTCGCTCTGGTCGCCGCAGCGTGCGGCAGCGGCGGCCAGTCAGGCGGACCCTCAGCCTCCAAGCAGGTCAATACCCTGGTTATCGCGAACGCCGTGAAGGTCGACACGCTTGACCCGGCGGCGAACTCGGTCAACGAGTCCATCTGGCTTGACCAGAACATCTACAGCAGGCTGCTGCAGCCGAATGCCACGGGCACCGGCCTGCTGCCCGATCTCGCCTCCTCGTGGAGCATCTCGCCGAACGGCCTGACGTACACGTTCCACCTGCGCCCGGACGCGAAGTTCTCCAACGGCATGCCGGTCACCGCGAGCGACGTGGTGTACTCCATCGACCGCTCGCGGGCCTATCCAGGCGGCTGGGGCTTTCTGCTCACCCCGGTCAAGTCGGTGACGGCAGAGGGCACGCACACCGTCGTGATCAGGCTCTCGCAGCCGCACGCACCGCTGCTGGCCGACCTCGCCATGTACGCCTACTCGGTCCTGCCGGAGAAGCTGGTGAAGGCGGAGGGCACCTCGTTCTTCCAGCACCCGGTCGGGAGCGGGCCGTTCATGGTGACCTCGTTCAGCCCGGACAGCGAGGTGGACCTCGCCCGCAACCCTCACTTCTACGGGACGACGCCCAGGATAAGCAAGGTCCGGATCCTCATCGTGCCGAACGACAACACCCGGGTGCTCATGCTGGAGAGCCGGAAGGCGGACGTGATCGAGAACCCGCCGGGCAACCTGGTCAGCCAGATCGACTCGACACGCGGGCTCAGCGTGCAGCTTTACCCGTCAACCCGCGTGGACTTCATCCAGCTCGACGAGCACTTCAAGCCGTTCCGAAGCCAGCTCGTCCGCGAGGCGCTCAACTACGCGATCAACCGCAACGCGATCGTCAAGCTGGCCTACCAGGGGCATGCCGTCCCGGCTGCGTCCTTCTTCCCCTACCGGATGGAGTACTACGACCCCGCGATCAAGCCGTACCCGTACGACCCGGCCAAGGCCCGGCAGCTTCTCGCGCAGGCGGGCTACCCGCACGGCTTCAGCACATTCCTGATCACGGTCAGCGGGGACGTTGCGGGCCAGGCCGAGGCGGTCGTCGTCAAGTCGGAGCTGGCAGCCGTCGGCATCAACGTGAGCATCCAGTCCTACGAGCTGCTGACGGCCTACAACAAGGAGGATAACGGCCACTCCGAGATGGGCGAGCGGTACTGGACGAACGACATCATCGACCCCGACGAGGTCGCGACGTTTGGCGCCGACTGCAAGGGAGGCGCAAACGCGTTCAACAGCTACTGGTGCAGCGCCGAGGCCAACAGGCTCGTCACCCAGGCCCGCCTGGCGCTGAACTCGTCGGCTCGCCGGCAGATGTACGCCCAGGTCCAGCAGATCGTCTACCAGCAGTCGCCGTTCATCGTGATCGACTACAGCCCCTACCGGTACGGTGTCGGCGACTGGGTGCACGGCTTCCACGTGACGCCGCTCGGGAACTACGACCTGTCCCTCGAGACGCTCACGGTCAGCCCGCACTGAAGGTCAGCGGAGAGGCCGCGGCGGGCGGCGCGGCGGGATGCGCTGGGGCGCCGCCCGCCGGCCGCAGCGGAGGAGGATGAGTGAGCCGGTTCGGCTGGCTGCCGCGGCGGCTGCTGCACCTGGTCATCGTTGTGTTCGGCATCACCCTGGTCACGTTCTTCCTGCTCCGGCTGATCCCGGGCGATCCGGCGCTGGCGATCCTCGGCAGCAGCTACACCCATACGCGGGCGGTCGCCATCGACCGTACGCTCGGCCTGGACCGGCCGATCTGGTCGCAGTACGGCCTGTTCATGGACCGCCTGCTGCACGGCAACCTCGGCTTCTCGTTCTTCTACGACGAGCCGGCCACCCGGGTCATCCTCGCGCATGTTGCGCCGACCCTCTTCCTCGTCGTGTACAGCGCGGTGCTCGCGGCTCTCGTCTCATTCCCGCTGGGCTTCGCCGCCGGCCTGCGGCGAAGCGGCGCCCTCGACCAGGCCACGCGGGTCTTCTTCACGCTGAGCTTCGCAATGCCCGGCTTCTGGCTGGGGATCATCCTGATCCTCATCTTCAGCGTGCACCTCAGCGCCTTCCCGATCAGCGGCTTCGGCAACGGGTTCGGCGGCCACCTGTACTCGCTCTTCCTCCCTGCCCTGACCATCGCGCTCGGGTTCTCCACCGTGCTGGTGCGCAGCCTCCGGGCGGCCACCATTGCGGCGCTCCAGGCCGAGTTCGTGGACACGGCAGTCATGAAGGGGATCAGCTGGCGCATGGTGCTGTGGCGGCACGTCTTCCGCAACGCGGTCCTCGCCGTCATCGCCGTCTACGGCGTCAACCTCGCCTACCTGATCGGCGGCACCGTGGTCGTCGAGAACGTCTTCTCGCTGCCGGGGCTCGGCACGCTGCTGGTGAACTCGGTCTCCGACCGCGACTACCCGGTCGTGCAGGGCGTGACGCTGCTGTTCGCCGTCCTGATCGTGGTGATCAACCTGCTCACCGACATCGGGCAGGCGGTCCTGGACCCGCGAGTCGGGCAGGAGATCGGCACATGAGCACGACCTGGGCGACCAGCCCGTCCGAGCTGCTGCTGCGCGCTGCCGCGAGGTCGGCCGGGCGGCGGCGCAGCCTGCTTCGCCGCCGGATCACCCTCATCTGCGGGCTCGCCATGCTCGCCGTTGCGATCCTGGCCTGCACCCTGGCGCCGCTGCTGACCCGCTACTCCCCGACAGCTATCGATCCGGCGGGCATCCTCAAGCCGCCCCTCAGCCCGCATCACCTCCTGGGCACCGACCAGTACGGGCGTGACGTGCTCGCCCGGATCCTCTACGGCGGGAGGATCGACCTGGCGATCGCGTTCGGGGCGACGAGCGTGACCCTGGTCGGCGGCACCGTGATCGGGCTCGCCGCCGGGTACATCGGCGGAAGGGTCGACAGCTTCCTCATGCGCCTGGTGGACCTGTTCTTCGCGTTCCCGTTCCTGGTCCTTATCATCGCCATCGTCGCCATGCTCGGGCCGGGCGTCTTCAACATGTTCGTGGCGATCTGGATGACGAGCTGGGTCAGCTATGCGCGGATCATGCGCGCGCAGACGGTCGTGGCCAAGAAGCAGCAGTACGTCATCGCCGCCCGCGCGCTCGGGTACGGCCGGCTGCGCGTGATGTTCCGGCACATCCTGCCGAACACCGCCCCGGCCGTGCTGCTGTTCTCGATGGTCGACGCCGTCGGGAACATCATCCTCGCGGCGTCGCTCGGCTTCCTCGGGCTCGGGGCGCAGGCCCCGGCGCCGGAGTGGGGGACCATGATTTCGGACGGCCAGAACTACATCCTCTCGGCCTGGTGGCTCGCCACGCTCCCCGGCCTCGCCGTCGTCTTCGTCGGAGTCGCATTCAGTCTGATCGGCGACGGCCTTGCCGACCTGCTGCGGGCGGGGGAGCGGTAGCCGTGCCCGGCGCTGCCCTGCTGACCGTGCGCGACCTGCGAAGCTACCTTGCCACCAGCCATGGCGTGGTCCGCGCCGTGGACGGAGTCTCGCTGACCGTTCACGAGGCCGAGGTCGTCGGCATCGTCGGCGAGAGCGGCTGCGGGAAGACCGTCACCTGCCGGACGATCATGGGGCTCATGCCGACCCGGACGCTGCACGCCAGCGGGGAGATCATCTACCACCCGCACGGCGAGCGGAACCTCCTCGGTGCCCCGCGGCGGGAGATGCAGGCGCTGCGGGGCTCGCACCTCGCGATGATCTTCCAGGATCCGATGACCGCCCTGAACCCGGTGCGCACGATCGGGGACCAGCTCGTCGAGGCCGTCACCGCTCACGCCAGGCTGACGCCGCGCGAGGCGCGGGCGCGCGCGGTCGGCCTGCTCGAGCGGGTTGGCATCCCCGCTCCCGCGCAGCGCATGCGCGACTACCCGTTCCAGTTCAGCGGGGGGATGCTCCAGCGGGCGCTCATCGCGATCGCGCTGGCCTCGTCACCGCGGCTGCTGCTCGCCGACGAGCCCACCACGTCCCTTGACGTCATCATCCAGGACCAGATCCTCGGCCTGCTCGCCGAGCTGCAGCGGGAGACCGGGATGAGCATGATCCTGGTGAGCCACGACCTTGCGGTGGTCTCCGGGATCTGCGACCGGATCGTCGTGATGTACGCCGGCCAGGTGGTCGAGCAGGGAACCACCGAGGATGTCATCGGGCGGCCCAGCCACCCCTACACGCAGGCGCTGCTCGATGCCGTGCCGCACGGCGAGGGCCGCGGCGAGCTGCGCAGCATCCCGGGCTCCCCGCCGAGCCTCATCGACGTGCCTGACGGCTGCCGGTTCTCACCGCGCTGCCCGCACGCCCTCGGCGAGTGCCGGACCTGGGAGACCGAGCTCATCGAGACCAGCGGGCCCGGCCGCGGGGCGCGGGTCCGCTGCTGGCGGTACCGCGAGCTAGGGAAGGAGCGGCGATGGCACGCGCACGACTTGGCGTAGCCGTGGTGGGCGTCGGCAGGTGGGCGAACCTCGCCCACCTGCCTGGCTGGGCACGGGACGAGCGGTGCGAGATCGTCGGCGTGTGCGACCGCGACCCGCAGCGCGCGAGCGCCGCCGCCGAGCGCTACGGTGCCGCCGTCGTCACTGACGACTACCGCGAGCTGCTCGCCCGGGACGACATCGACATCATCGACGTCGTAACCCGCGATAGCGAGCACCTCGAGGTCAGCGAGGCCGCGCTGATGGCCGGCAAGCACGTCCTGAGCGAGAAGCCGGTCGCTCACGACCACCGCGACGTCCGCCGGCTCGCGGACCTTGCCCGCTCCCGGGGGCTGAAGACGAAGGTCGGCCTCACGTTCCGCTACAGCCCGGCGGTCCGCTTCATCCGCGACATGATCACCAGCGGGAGCCTCGGCGTTCCCTTCATCTACAACGCCTACGAGCAGAACTCGCAGTGGCTGGACCCGCGGACGCCGCTGCGCGACAGCGCGAAGGCATGGGACGGCCCTATCAGGGTGTCCGCGCTCGAGGGGTACGGCGCCCCGGTCATCGACATCGGCCACTGGTTCATGGGCTCCGACCTCGTCGCGGTCGTCGGGCTGCTGCGCAACTTCGTTCCACAGCGGATGCTGGCCGAGACGGGGCAGATGGCCCGCACCAACATCGACGACGGGGACGTGTTCATCGGCGAGTTCGCCAGCGGGGCGTTCTGCTCGGTCCAGAGCAGCTTCGTCACCGTTGGCAACTACCCGGGCATCGAGGTGCGCGTTTACGGCAGCGAGGGCGCAGCGATCGCCCGGCTGGTCGAGGAGTCCGGGATCTGCGAGACGCTGCGCCTCGCGCGGCCGGACGACGTGGAGTTCCGCGAGGTCGAGGTGCCCGCCCGGTACTACCCGCCGGGGGGCAGCCCGCGCGAGTCATGGCGCACTCTCTACTACGCGAACCTCGTGGCTAGCTTCGCCAGCGAGATCCTCGGCGAGGCCGATGGCAACGAGGGCAGTTTCGAGGACGGCCTCTGGGTGCAGGAGGTGATTAACGCGGTCGAGATCTCGCACCGCGAGCGGCGCTGGGTAAGCCTGCCGCTCGACAGCGCAAGCGCGACCTCATCGGCAGCGCGCGAGCCAGCCGCGGGCCGGCGAGGGAGGGCCTGACCCGGTCATGAGCGCGCCGACGACGGTCCGGTGGGGCATCCTGGGCACCGCGAATATCGCCCGGGCCCAGTTCCTGCCCGCGCTCCGGCAGGCCGGCGGCGCCGCCTCTGCCGTCGCGGGGCGCGACGCCGCCCGGGCCGAGACCTACGCCCGCGAGAACGGCATAGACCGCGCGATCACCGGCTACCAGGCGCTGATCGAGGATCCCGGCATCGACGCCCTCTACATCCCGCTGCCCAACTCGCTGCACGCGGAGTGGACGATCCGTGCGCTGCAGGCCGGCAAGCCGGTGCTGTGCGAGAAGCCGCTGTGCGGGAGGCTTGCCGACACCGAGAGGGTCCTCGCCGCCGCCAGGGAGACGGGCACGCTGCTGTGGGAGGCGTTCGTCTTCCCGTTCCACGACCAGATGGCCAAAGTCCGGGAGGTAATCGAAAGCGGCGCGATCGGTGACCTGAGGCAGATCACCTCCAACTTCCACTTCCTGCTGACCCGCCCCGGCAACATCCGGTACTCGGCTGAACTTGAGGGCGGCGCGCTGCTCGACGTGGGCTGCTATCCGGTCAGGCTGGCGCAGGAGCTGCTCGGCACCGGCTACGAGCATGCCTTCGCGTCGTGCGTTCAGGGCGGCGACGGCGTGGACGTGGACACCTGGGGGGTCCTCAGCTACCCGGGCGGCCGGCGGCTGATGTTCTCCTGCGGATTCGGCCGGGCATACGACACCTTCACCAGCCTCGAGGGGTCGGCCGGCTGCATCCGGCTGACGAACCCGTTCCACCCCGGGCCGGAGGACTCCTGGCAGGTGACCAGACCGGGGTCCCAGCCGCGCAGCTTCCCTGCGGGGACCGGGGAACCATCGTTCACCGCCGCGCTGCGCCACATCAACGCGGCGGTCCTCGGCCGCGAGGCGCCGCGCGGGCTCGCGGCCGACACGGCCATGCCCACGGCCCGGGCCCTAGATGACCTGGCGAGGGCTGCCGGGCTGGGCCCGCGCTGAGCCGAACCGGCGGCTCGCCCCGGGACAGGCGGGCGGTCTACGCCGTCTGCCGTGCGAGGGCTGCGCCTGCCGGGTCGTGCAGGTGGCACGCGACGGCCCGGCCGCTGCCCAGCCCCCGCAGGACGGGCTCGGCCGTTCTGCAGATCTCCATCGCCGTCGGGCAGCGCGGATGAAAGTGGCAGCCCGGTGGCCGCTCGATCGCGTTCGGGATGTCGCCGGCCAGGGCCGGCGCAGCAGTCCTGCGCCGGGTCGTGAGCCGGGGAGCAGCCCGCAGCAGGGCCCGCGTGTAGGGGTGGAGGGGATCGGCGAAGAGGTCCGCCGTGGGCGCGAGCTCGGCCACCCTGCCGAGGTACATCACGGCCGTGCGCTGGCTGATGTGGCGCGCCACGTCGAGGTCATGGGTAACGAAGAGATAGGTCAGCCCGCGCTCGTCCTGGAGCCTGATCATCAGGTTCAGGATCTGGGCCTGGATCGAGACGTCGAGCGCAGACAACGGCTCGTCCGCGACCACGACCTCCGGCTCCGCAGCGAGAGCGCGTGCGATCCCGACACGCTGGCGCTCGCCCCCGCTGAGCGCCACAGGACGTCGGGATGCCTGGGCCGGGGACAGGCCGACGGTCTGCAGCAGGTCGGCCACGCGCGCCGCCCGCTCCTGCCGAGGTACCACCTTGTGCACGCGCAGGACCTCGGCCAGTGCCTGGCCGATCGTCATGGTCGGGTTGAGCGAGGAGTAGGGATCCTGGAACACGCCCTGGATCTGTCGGCGCGCCCTTATTGCCGCCGTCCCTCGCCGGTCGAGGATGCTCGCCTGGTGGTATCGGATGTCCCCGGAGTTCGGCCGGTACAGGCCGAGCAGCAGCCTGCCGAACGTGGTCTTGCCCGAGCCCGTCTCGCCGACCAGCGCGAGAGTCTCGCCGCGGGAGATCGTCAGGGACACCCCGTCGACGGCCAGCAGCAGGCGCCGCTGCCGCGATCCGACTGCCTGGCGGGTGCGGAAGTATTTCGTGACATCGACGGTCTCGAGGACCGGCTGACCGGGCTGGCTCGGCTGGCCGTCCGGGGCACCGCCGGGCGCTCCGCCGACTTCGGGCGCCCCGGGCGTTGGCGCGCCCCCGTCATCAGGCCTAGGACCGGACATTGCCCTGCCCGTCTGCCTGGCGGGAGCCCAGCGCTTGGCGGGAGCCCAGGAGGAACCTGCCCGCGCCCGAGCCGCCGTCCACGTCGAGCACGGCGCCCGTGATGTGCCCGGCCCGGGCGGAGGCCAGGAACAGTACTGCCTTGGCGACATCCCCCGGATCGCCCGGCCGCCCGAGCGGCGTGGAGCGGACGAGGGCGTCGCGCAGCTCGCCAGGTGCGCGATCGGGGTAGGCGGAACTCCACTGCCGCACGTCGATGTAGCCGGGCGCCACGACGTTGACCCTGATACCGAGCGGGCCCAGTTCCATGGCGAATACCCTGCTCATCGTCTCCACGGCTGCCTTCGAGGCAGCGTAGGCGGCTCCGCCCGGGCGAGGGCTGCGCGCTGAGCCGCTGGATATGCTGACGACGGCGCCGCCGCGGGCCCGGCGCTGCAGCCGGTGCCGGGCGAAGGCCTGCGTCATCAGGAAAGTTCCGGTGACATTCACGGCGAAGACCCGATCCCACGCGTTGGCGGTCATGTCGAGAAGCGGCCCGTCGGGGTAGGCTGCCGCATTGTTGACCAGGATGTCGGCCCTGCCGAATGCCGAGACCGCCTGGCCGATCGCCTTGTCGGCCGTGCCGGGATCGGCGATGTCGGCGGTCATGGTCGCGATCCGCGGGTGGGTGCCGGCCGGGCTGACCAGGTCGCAGCTCAGGACGTGCGCACCCGCTTCGGCAAAGGCCAGCGCGACCGCACGGCCGATCCCGTTGGACCCGCCCGTGACGATGGCGACGGCGGACTCGAAGCTGTCCTCGGCCACGCGGCCTCCCGTGCATCCGGGCGACCCGCGGTGGCCGACCCGGGGCAGATTGTCGACTGTCGACTATTGTATAGGAACGGATGGCTTTCGGCAGCCGGGAGCAGCACATGGAGATCTTCACCGGGGTCGGCGTCGCGCTGGTCAGCCTGTTCGACCGGTCCGGGCGGGTCGACCTGGCCGCGACCGCTGACCTGGCTGCCGACCTTGCCGGACAGGGCATGCGGGGCATCCTCGTCTGCGGCACCACGGGCGAGGCAGGGATGCTGGTCGACGGCGAGCGGAGGGCCATCATCTCGGCCATCCGAGCGGCGGTGCCGGCGGACGTTCCCGTGCTGGCAGGCACCGGGGCACCAACGGCGGCGCGGGCAGCCCAGCTGACGGCCGAGGCAGTCGACTGCGGCGCCGACGCCGTGCTCGGCTGGCCGCCTCCCGGCAGCGCGGACCTGGGCGGGTACTTCTCCCGGATCGATGCGGCGGCGCAGGGCCGGCCGGTGCTCGCCTATCACGTTCCCTGGGTGTCGTCGCCCGGCATCCCTGTCGGTGCGCTTGGCGGGCTGCCGGTGAGTGGTCTGAAGGACTCCTCGGGAGACCCCGACCGCCTGCTCGCGGAGGTCACGGGCTACCCGGGCGCCATCTATACAGGGTCGTCGGCCCTGGTCATGACGGCCGGCCTGCTCGGAGCCGCTGGTGCGATCCTGGCAGCGGCGAACGTCGAGCCCGGGCTGTGCAGCCAGGCGTGGGCTGGGGACCCGGCCGCGCAGCGCGGGCTCGCCACAGTGCACGCCGCGGTTCGCTCCGGAGGCCCTGCAGCCGTGAAGCGACTGCTCGCCGAGCGCCGCGGCACGCACCCGCTCAGCAGGGTCGGGAACTGAGCCGGTCCGGGACGGGAACGCGAGTCGGCCCGGGCAAGGCAACGGCCCGTCAGCGGGCGCGCGTGGCGGAGCGGCTGCGGTTCCTGGCGTACGCGAGATGGAGGCGCCGCCCAGTACTACAGTCCCGGTTTGTGACCTGATCATGGTTCATGCCACGGCTGCCCGGAGCCGTGCCTGGTAGTGGTGGTAGCGGGCACGGGCCTGGTGTTTTCGCCGCCATCGTGACCAGGCGTGGCCGAA
>Ga0209061_1000780_pt1 | contig 68822 bp, 68 predicted proteins | sample Coa_R1_10_FD_187157 | JGI IMG/M metagenome (GOLD analysis project Ga0209061, IMG submission 187157) | Surface soil microbial communities from Centralia Pennsylvania, which are recovering from an underground coalmine fire - Coalmine... | ecosystem: Environmental > Terrestrial > Soil >... | reverse complement strand
GGAAGCGTCTGCGGGCGCTTCGGGGCACTCAGCAGGTCGGCGGGATTGTCGGCGCGCTCGCCGAGCGTGAGCAACACGGCGAACAGGCCGCGCAGCGAGGCGAGCTTGCGGGCGATCGTGCTCGGCGCCCGCCCGTCCTCCGACAGCGAGGCGACGTAGCGGCGCAGCGCGCGGACGTCGACCTCGGCGGGCTCGAGGCCGCGGCCGGCCGCCCAGTCGGCGAACCGCTCGCAGTCCTGGGCGTAGGCGAGCCGCGTGCGGGCGGCGACCGCGCGGCGCGCGAGATCGGCGTCGAACGCGTGCAGCGCGGCGTGCCAGCCGGGGGTGAGCGACTCGGGCATGGGCGTCATGTAGGTTCGCCGCGGGGCTCCCCAACCCCTGCGCCCACGCCGGAGATCAGGCGTTGACCTGGACGATCGTGCCGATCGGGGTGTACTTGTAGACGCTGATCGCGTTCGGCTCGTCCATCTCGACGCAGCCGTTGCTCTGCGGATACCCGTAGCCGGGGCGGGGGTAGTAGTGGAGCGCGTCGCCGCCGTTGAAGTAGCTGACCCAGCGGACCATGACGTTGTAGTGGGTGCCGTTGACGTCGGTGCCGATCATCCGCGTGAGGGGCACGTGCTCGAACACCGCGAACGTGCCGGTCGCGGTGGTCGCGCCCGGGACCCCGGTGTTGACGGGGATGTTCGAGAGGACGATCCTGCCGTCGTGCCACACGTAGAGCGACTCGGGCGAGCCCTCGCTCACCGAGACGAACGTGTAGCCGAACGTGTTGCGCTGTCCGGCGGCGGCGGCCTTGATGAGGGCCTTCCACACGGCGGGGCCGGCGACGCCGTCGGGCACCATGCCGTGGTCGCTCTCGAACTTCATGATCGCGCCCTTCGTGAGCTCGCCGGAGGAGCTCGGCCCGCCCCACTGGCTGCGCAGTCCGGACGGAACGTTCCCGTAGGCCCAGGTGAGGGTCGCCTGCGGCGCGCGCTCGGCGGCGGTCTCCTGGGCGGCGATCGTGCCGGCGGGAGCCGTGCCCGCGTAGTGGACCGTCATCGGCAGGTAGCCGAGCTGGGCGAGGATCTGGTTCAGGCGGGTCGTCGAGCCACCCGGCACATGCCAGACGCCGCTCGTGGCGCTCCCGCCGTCGCTGTCGCCGCCGGTGAGACGGACGGCCGCGGGCAGGGCGATCTTCACGGTCTGGTCGAGGCCGTAGCCGTAGCCGGTGGGCACGAAGCGGATCGCGTGGCTGGAGAGGCGGTGCCAGCTGCCGGCGCCCGCGGGCGTCACCGTCGGCAGGTGCGAGCCGAGGACCTTGGACACCGGCTTGGAGAAGCTGAGCGTGATCGGCGTCGAAGAGGTGATCGTCTGGCCGGCGCTCGGCTGCGCGACCGCGGTCGCCTTCGTGCCCGCCGGGAACCAGTTGACCGGCGAGGCGTGCGCGCTCTCCCACGTCCGCGCGGTCGCCGCCAGGTAGAGCGTGCCGGCGCTGCCGTGATGGGGCAGCGTGATCGAGCGCTGCGCGCGGGGCAGCGTGCGGGTCCTCAGATGCGCGGCGGAGGGGCCGTAGGCGATCGTCTGCACCGGCGCGGAGAAGTGGACGTCCAGGGCGCCGCCCTTGGTGAGCGTGACGTAGTGGCTGCGCAGCCGGCTGCTCGGCGTCGTGATCGTCCGGGTGAGCCGCTGGCTCTTGCCCGTCAGCCACGAGATCCAGCCCGGGCGGCGGACGACGACGCTCACCGTCACCCGCTCGCCGGAACGCACCTTCTGCACGGGCACGATGACCGGATCGCCCTTGAGGCGGACCCTGACGAGCTGCTCCTTGTTCTGCACGCCGGTGGTCGCGACGACCTGGCTGATCGTGCCGCCGCCGAGCGGCAGGTTGACCTTCGCAAGCGCCGCGGAGTCGACTGTGAGCGTCGGCTTGGAGCGCGCGACGATGAACGCGCCGGCGGCGAGCGCGATCACGATCGCGAGGATCGAACCGCCGAGGAACCAGGGCCAACGTCGCCGTCGGGCCGTCAGTCCGATGCGCCCCGACCGGTAGATGCGAGCCTGCCCCCCGCTGGGCGTGCGCAGGTAGGAGACATTCGCCACGGCGACAATGCTACCGATGCGCCCACGTGGCCCCCATAAGGTTCTGTGAAGAGGACGACCCCGGAACCCCACAATTGCTGGCGATTCCGGCTCACGAGGGGCGCGGCGTGCAAGCCGGCTTGCATAGGCAGGCCGAGGCGGGCGTCGGCGGACGGACGTCGGCGCGCCGCTGGCGCCGCCGAGGGTTCCGAGCGACGGGCTACTGGCCGGCGGCGTCGAGCGGGGTCTCGCTCGGCCCGCTCGCTGGGCCGTCCGCCGCGCCGCGCCCGGCGGTCGAGCGCATCCAGGCCCGCTCCCACTGTGACAGGCGCCACAGGTCGCGCTTGACGCGCGCCGGATCGTGCTGGCGGCCCGGCAGGTGCATGTTCGCCGTCGAGATCAGGCGCTTCTCGTCCCCGGTGAGCGCCATCCACTTCGCGAGCACGTCGTCGGAATCGGGCAGCCGCGAGGATCCATAGGGTCGGGTGCGGTCCGGGAACGTGACGCAGTACTCGCTGAGCAGCCGGTGCGTCTGCGCGAGGTAGGCGACGATCGCGCGGTGCGGGTAGATGAGGTAGCCGTAGGCGGCCCCGCCGGTGGCGCCGCCGCGGCCCGGACCGTCGGCCTGCGACCCCCACACCCGGATGAACCCGAGGTCGTGGTACATCGCCCATTCCTCCTCGCCGACGCACGAGCGCAGCAGCGCGCGCGCGCGCTGCTCGGCGCGACGCTCGCGCCCCGGGTCGTAGCCGAACGACTCGGCCGGCCGCCGGCGCGCCCGGAATCGCCGCCACAGCTCCTCGATCCGCGGCAGGAGCTCCTCGGAGAGGAGGGCGAGCGCGACGAGAGCGGCCGCGACGAGCGCCAGGACCATCAGTGGCTGCCCTCGCGCGCGCTCACCGGCTTCCCGCTCCCTCGCTAGCGGCCGCCGGCGGCGCGCGGGAAGAAGATGACGCGCTCCGCGTCGCGCGGCACGTCCTCGAAGCGCTTGACCATCTGCGCCTGGCGCCGGCCGCCCTCGAGCGTGGGGACCGCGGCCCACAGACCCTCCTCGAGCTGCGCCCGGAACTCCTCGATCAGCCGCCGCTCGTCCTCGGCCAGCTCCACGTCACCCTCGGCGATCACCACCTCGCCATGCCCGGGTTTCATCCGCAGAAACTGCACTCCCGGATTATGTCACGACGGCGGGTCGGCGGAGCCCGTCCGGGGGTCGGCGGTGACGGCGGCGCGCGCTCGATCGCCACCGGCCGCGCCGGCGGCCAGGATGCGCGCGATCCCCAGGATGTCGACCGGTCCGGCGCCCGCGCCGACCGAGCGCAGCCCGTCTCGCACGGCCTCGCCGGCTCGCCGCCGGGCCACCCGGGCGGCCTCGAGTGGGTCGTCGCCGAGCGCGAGCCGCGCAGCGAGCACCGACGAGTGCGTGCACCCGGACCCGTGTGCGGCGCCCGCCGGGTGCCGCTCGCCTTCGATCTCCTCCGTCCGCATCCCGTCGTGGTAGAGGTCCGCCGCGGTCGCTCGGTGCCCGCCGGTGATGATCACGACCGCGGGACCGAGCGCGCGCACCGCGCGGGCGAGCGCGAGCACGTCCTCCCCATCCGAGAGGGCGTCGTCCGCACGCGGGTGGGCCTCGTCCGCGAGCGCTCCGTCCTCGTCCGCGGTGGCGCCGGCGAGCACGCGCGCCTCGGGCAGGTTCGGCGTCGCGACGGTCACCCGTGGCAGTAGCTCCTCGACGAGCGCACGCCGCGCGTCGCGCTCGAGCAGCCGCGCCCCGGACTCGGACACCATCACCGGATCGAGCACGACCGGCGGTCGCGTGGGCAGGATCTCGCCGAGCTCATCGAGCGCCCCAGCGACGGCGACGATCGTCTCCGCCGTCCCCAGCATCCCGACCTTGACGGCGTCGACGCCGATGTCCCGAGCGACCGCGCGCACCTGCGCCCGGATCATCGCCGGCGAAACGCTCTCGATCGCGTCGACGCCGACCGTGCTCTGCGCCGTGATCGCCGTGATCGCGGTCATGCCATGGACGCCGCACGCGGCGAACGCCTTCAGGTCGGCCTGGATCCCGGCTCCGCCGCCGGAGTCCGAGCCGGCGATCGTGAGCGCCCTGCGGATGCGATCGGTCATCGACTCAGCTTGCCACCATCACGTACCTCCCTCCGGGTCCGCGCCGCACGAGGCCGTCAAGCTCCAGCCGCGCGAGCGCCGCCAGTCCCGCCTCGAGACCGAGGCCGGCGCGCGCGCACGCGCTCCCCTCCGTCTCCCCCTCGGCGATCGCCTCGAGCAGCGCGGCGAGCGGCGGCTCCAGGCGCGCCGCGCGCCGACGCGGGGCGGCGACGACCCCGATGCCGTACAGCGCGTCGAGCGCGTCCTGGACGGTGGCGATGAGGCTCGCGCCGTCCCGCAGCAGCCGATGCGGAGCCGCCGACAGCGGCGCCGTCGCGGGACCGGGCACGGCGCCGAGCCGGCGGCCGAGCCGAGCCGCGCAGCCCGCCGTGACGAGAGCGCCGGACCGCTCGCGGCCCTGGACGAGCACGGTGAGGTCAGCGAGCGCGGCGATGATCCGGTTGCGCGCGGTGAACATCCAGCGGCGCGGCGCGACACCCGGCCCGAGCTCGGAGACCGCCACGCCGCTCTCCCGGATTCGGGTGTGCAGCCGGCGGTGGCGCCCGGGATACACGACGTCGGCCCCGCCGGGCAGCACGGCGATCGTCGCCCCCGCGGCGTCGAGCGCCGCCCGGTGTGCGGCGGCGTCGATGCCGAGCGCCATCCCGCTCACGACCGGCAGGCCGGCGCGCGCCAGACCGGCGGCGAGCATTCGCGTCGCCTCGAGGCCGTAGCCGGAGGGCCGGCGGGCGCCGACGAGCGCGACCGGCGGCTCTTCGAGCAGCGCGCCGAGCCGGTCAAGGCCGCCGAGGACGTGGAGTACCGCCGGCGGCGCCGGCAGATCGCGCAGCGCGGCCGGATACCGGGCCTCGCAACGGCAGACGGCCTCGAGCTCGGCGCGGAGCAGGCGCGCCCGCAGCTCCTCGAGCGCCTCCTCGGGGTCGCGCGCCTCGAACTCGCCGGCGATGATCGAGTGGCGCGCTCCCCCGACCGCCTGGATGAGCGCGCGGTCATCGAGCTCAAGCAGCTCCGCCACCCGCTCCCGGACGGGATCGAGATGCCCGGACAGCCGCTCGAGGAGCCACGCCCGCCGCGCACACTCCCCGCACACCCGCACGTCCACGCTCATGCTCCCACCAGCGCCTCTCGCGCGACGCGCTGGCGCAGGCTGAGCGCGAGGAGCACGTCCGCGCGACGGACCCGCTCGCTGCCCGCCAGATCGGCGATCGTCCGCGCCACCCGGATCACGCGGAGCCGGCCGCGCGCGCTGAGCAGCCCCTCCGTATAGGCGCGACCGAGCTCCGTCTCGGCCTCCCCGGAGAGCGCCGCGCATCCGCGCACGGCCCGGGCGTCCAGCTCCCCGTTGCAACGCGCGCCCGTCTCCCGCAGGCGCGCAACCTGGCGCTCGCGCGCCTGCGCGACCCGCTCCCGCGCCTGTGCGGAGGTGACGTGCGGCGCGCCGCGGAGCTCGGCGTCGGCCGGGCGGCGCACGTCGACGAGGAGATCGAGGCGGTCGAGCAAAGGCCCGCTCAGCCGCCGCTGATGGCGGCGCAGGTCGGCCTCGCCGCACGTGCATCGCTCCCCCTCTCCGGCATAGCCGCACGGGCACGGATTCGTGGCCGCGACAAGCATAAAGCGAGTCGGGAACGACAGCGAGCGCTGCCCGCGGACGATCGTCACCTGGCCATCCTCGAGCGGCTGGCGGAGCGCCTCGAGCGCGGGCCGTGCGAACTCGGAGAGCTCGTCGAGGAACAGAACGCCGTGGTGGGCGAGCGTCGCCTCGCCGGGACGTGGCGGCGAGGCGCCGCCCGCGAGCCCGGCGGCGGAGATCGAGTGATGCGGGGCCCGGAACGGCCGCGTCTCGATCAGCCCGCGCGCGTGGAGGCCCGCGACGCTGTGGATGCGGGTCACCTCGACCGCCTCCTCGCGGGAGAGCGGCGGCAGGATCGACGGGATCCGGCGCGCGAGCATCGTCTTGCCCGTCCCGGGCGGACCCTCCATCAGCAGGTTGTGACCGCCGGCCGCCGCGATCTGCAGGGCGAGCAGCGGCACCTCGTGGCCGCGTACGTCGCCGAGGTCCGGCACGGGGTCGCGCCTGCCCCATCCGGGCTCGGGCGGCGGAAGCGGCGGCGCGGGCGCCCCCGCGAGCACGTCGGCCGCGTCGCGCAGCGTCGAGACCGCGACGACCTCGAGTCCCTCGACGAGGGCCGCCTCGCGGGCACGCTGTCGGGGCACGATCAGCCGCGCGCAGCCCGCCCGCCGCGCGCCCTCGGCGACTGCGAGCGCGCCCGGCGAGTCGCGCAACTCGCCGGCCAGCGAGAGCTCCCCGAACACCGCGCAGCCGACGAGTCCGGCCGCCGGCAGCTGGCCGCTGGCGGCGAGCACGCCGAGTGCGAGCCCCGCGTCGAAGCCGGGACCGGCCTTCCGCAACGACGCGGGCGCGAGGTTCGCGGTGATGCGACGATCGGGGAAGCGGAACCGCGAGTTGAGGATCGCCGCCCGGATCCGGTCCCGCGACTCGCGCACCGCGGTGTCGCCGAGACCGACGATCGTGAACCCCGGCAGGCCGGCGCGGATGTCGACCTCGAGCCACACCTGGCGCGGCTGGACGCCGTCGATGGCGAACGTGGTGACCTGCGCGAGCATGCACCGAACGCTACGGAAGATCGTGTCGCGAGTGGGTGCCGCTTCGTCACAGTATTGTGCCGAATTGCAGGGTGATTGGCACGCAATCGTTGCCGTCCGACACCCACCTGTGACACCTTTGTCCGTAGCGTGGGCGGGGCCATGAGCGACGCCCCCGACGACCGTCCCGTTCACGCCCCGACCGCTGAGCCCGGGCCGCCGATCGGGGCCGACCCGCGGCGCACGCTCGGTGCGGCGGGCGAGGAGTTCGCCGCCGCCCACCTGCGACGGCTCGGGTATGAGCTGGTCGACCGCAACCACCGCACGCGCTGGGGCGAGATCGACATCATCGCGCTTGCGGCCGGCACGCTCGTGTTCGTCGAGGTCAAGACGCGCCGCGCGAGCGCCCGCGCCGGCTCGCCGTTCGACGCCGTCGACCGTCGCAAGCGACTGCAGGTCCGGCGCATGGCCGCCGCCTGGCTCGCCGAGGTCGACGAGCGCCCACGCGTCCCGGAGCTGCGCTTCGACGTGATCGGGATCACGGTCGACCGCCGCGGACGGCTCCTCGAGCTCGAGCACCGCGAAGGCGTGTTCTGAGGTTGCCGCCCGGCGCATGTGCCGGAGGTCCTGCGCGGGGCCGCTACCCGAGGGCGAGCTGCTGGTAGGCCGTCGACTGGAACGACATGCGATGCAGCGGCGAGACGCCGAGCCGTTCGATCGCCTCGCGATGCTCGGGCGTGGAGTAGCCGACGTGCTGGGCGAACCGCCAGCCGGGATGGAGCGCCTCGGCCCGGCGCATGTAGCGGTCGCGGGTCTCCTTGGCGAGCACCGAGGCGGCCGCGATCGCGGCGCTCTTCGCGTCGCCGCCGACGACCGCACGCTGCGCGTAGGGGAGCCTCGCGACCGGGAAGCCGTCGCTCAGGCAGATGCAGCCCTCGACCGCGACGCCCGCCAGCGCGTCGCGCAGCGCCGCGAGGTTCGTGCGGTGCAGCCCGCGGGCGTCGATCCCAGGCGCGCAGCGGCTGACGATGCAGACGCGGGCGGCGAGGCCGAGGATGACCGGGTAGAGCGCGGCCCTCCCCTCGGGCGTCTGCTGCTTGGAGTCGTTGAGCATGCCGAGCGCGCGCGCCTGCGCGCGCCCGATCCGCTCCAGGTCGAGCAGCACGGCGGCGGCGACGAGCGGGCCGGCGAGGCAGCCGCGCCCCGCCTCGTCGGCGCCGGCGACGAAGCGCACTCCGAGCGAGCGGTCGAAGTTGAGCAGCTTGCGGCCCGGGCGCGGCCGGCGGACGCCGCCCGAGATGGGGCGAGCGCTCCGCGAGCGGGCCTGTCCGTTCGCCGGAGCGACGGGTGAGTCAGAGGGTGCCGATGCGGTCCGGCGGCCAGTAGGTGAAGAACGCGACCCCGATGATCCACTTCTGCGGGACGGGGCCCCAGAATCGGCTGTCGTCGGATTCACCACGATTGTCCCCCATCATGTAGTACTCCCCGGCGGGAACGGTGATCGACTTGGAGAACGTACACGAGCCGGAGCCCTGGGTGCACGGCTGGATGTAGCGGCCCCGCTCCTCCTTGCCGTTGCGGAAAACGTGCCCGTCGACGATCCGCAGCGTGTCGCCGGGCAGCCCGACGACTCGCTTGACGAACGTCTGCGATGACTCCTGGGGCGTGGGCCGATCGCATGGCTGGCTCCGGTTCATCCCCTGCTGTGCGTCACCGCACTGCGGCGGCGCGTTGTTCGGCAGCGTCGCGCCCTGCGGCGGATGGAAGACCACGACGTCCCCGATCGACGGGTGGGTGGACAGGCGGTTGACGAGGATCCGCTGCCCGACCTGGAGCGTCGGCACCATCGAGACGCTCGGAATCCGATACGGCTTGACGACGAACGCCTGGATGAGGAACGCGAGGCCGATCGCGATCGCTACCGTGACGACGAGCTCGATGAAGCCACCGAAGGCCGACTTGCGCTTTTTCGCCGTGCTCGCCATCTGTCAGTGGGACGGGCTCATGGTTCGGCCGCCCCGGCGCGGGTGAGCCCGGGCGGCGGCCCGGACGTCCGCGCGCACCGGCTACTCCTCGGCGGCAGCGGGTTCCTCGTCCGGCTCGGGAACGGCCGGCTCCTCGTCGGTGGGCGGGAGCTCCCCGCCCGTCTCGGACTCCGCCGAGCCCTCCTCCAGCGCCTCTTCGGTGAGCGGCTCGACCGCGCCCTCCTCGTCGGCGGCCTCCTCGGAGGTCGGCCCGGTCGCCGTCGCCTCACCGGTGTCCGCCGCCTCTGCGGGTGTCAAAGCGGCCGTCTCCTCGGTGTAGAGCAGCTCGCGCTCGACGGCGACCTCGGGGCCCGTGGAGCGGCGCTCGCGCACACGCGCGCGCTTGCCGATCCGGCCGCGCAGGTAGTACAGCTTTGCGCGCCGCACGTCGCCGCGGGCGGCGACCTCGATCCGCTCGATCTTCGGCGAGTGCAGCGGGAACGTCCGCTCCACGCCGACGCCGAACGACTGCTTGCGCACGGTGAACGTCTCCCGAGCGCCGTGTCCCTGGCGCTTGATGACGACGCCCTCGAAGACCTGGGTGCGACGCCGGGTGCCCTCGATCACCTGGAAGTGGACGCGAAGACGGTCCCCGGCGTCGAACTCCGGGACGCGGCGCAGCTGCGTGCGCTCGAGGCTTTCGATGACAGTGCTCATGCTGGAAGGGTGTCGGTTGCGGTGGCGGCGGCGAGGTCGCCGACAGCCGGGTCCGGAGCGCCGGTCGGCGGCGCCTGGGCCCGGGACGGCGGAACATGCTAGCGGCTCCGGGAAGCCGGTCATGTTGGCGGCCGATGAAGCGCGCGCGGCACTCTCGGGGAGCCCGTCATGCGGGCGACCGGTGAGGCGAGCGTCGCGCTCAGGGCTCGGGTTCGCGGCGCGCGCGGGCGCGGCTCTGCTCCCGCCGCCACTCCGCGATCCGGGCATGGTGACCGGAGAGCAGCACCTCCGGAACCTCCCACCCGCGCCAGTTCGCCGGGCGGGTGTAGTGCGGGTACTCGGGGCCGCCCTCCAGGGCCGGGCTGAACGACTCCTCGAGCGCGCTGTCGGCATGGCCGAGCGACCCCGGCAGCTTGCGCAGCACCGCGTCGCAGACGACCATCGCGGCGAGCTCGCCGCCGGCGAGCACGTAGCGCCCGATCGACAGCCGGTCGGTGGCGAAGTGCTCGACGATCCGCTCGTCGAAGCCCTCGTAGCGCCCGCACAGGAGCGTGAGTTCCGGCTCGCCGGCGAGCTCGTCGACGAGCGCGTCGTCGAGCAGCCGGCCGCTCGGCTCCAGGGCGATCACCCGGCGGCGCTCGCGGAGCGCGACCGGATCCTCTCCGTAGCGGGCGCGGAGCGCCGCCTCGACGACGTCGACGCGCAGCACCATTCCGGCGCCCCCTCCGAACGGAGTGTCGTCGACCTGTCCCGCCGACAGCGGCGTGTGAGCCCGGTAGTCGACGAAGCCGAGCGTGTGCCCGCCGGCGAGCGCGTTCGCGACGTGACGCTGGCCGCGGAACCAGTCGAACCAGGCGGGGAACAGCGTGAACACGTCGATCTGCACCGGTCACCGGTCCCCGCGGACGCCGCGCGTCGCCGGCGCCTCACTGCGGACGGGGAGATCCATCGCGCCGCGTCCCGTCACGTCGCCTACGCCTCGCCGAGGAACGCGAGGTCGACCTCGATCACGCCCGCCCCCGCATCGACCTCGCGGACGGCGTCGCGGATCAGGGGCACGAGCAGCGGCGGTCCCTCCTCCTCGCGCCGGACCTCGAGCACCTCGCAGGAGGGCAGGGCGAGGAGGGCGGTGACGACGCCGACCGTCCGATCGCCGTCGCGGACGACGCACCCCTCGAGGTCCTCGGCCCACCACTCGTCCTCCTCGAGCGGCGGCGCCGCGGAGCGCGGCAGGTGCAGCTCCTGCCCGCGCAGCTCCTCGGCGTCCGCCCGGCTGTCGGCTCCCTCGAGCCGGACGATCCGCCGTCCGGCGTGGCCGGCGAGCCGCGCGATCCGGCGCGGGGTTCCGCCGACGAGCAGCTCCGCGCCGACCTCGAGCAGCGCGATCACGCTTTCGACGGCTCCGCCCACGTGAAAGCTCCCGTCAAGGCCGTGCGCGCGGCCGACGGTGCCGGCCCGCAGCCCGCACCCGGAGGCCACTTGTCGATCGTCGCGACGGGCGTCGCTCACGGACGAGCCCCGGTCGGGATCAGTCGTCGACGATGTCGACGAACACGCGGCGGCCCTCCCGCGTGCCTGCGGCCTTGACGACCGTGCGCAGCGCCTGGACGGTCCGCCCCCCACGCCCGATCACGCTGCCGTAGTCGTCCTCGCCGACCGACAGCTCGAGGACGAGCGAGCCGTCGTCCTCGTCGATCTCGTTGACGCGCACCTCGTCCGGGTGCGCGACAAGCCCTCGGGCGAGGAACTCCAGCAGCTCCCGCACGGCCGGCCGATCCGCCATCGGGGAAACCTAGGAGATGCCCTGGGTGCGGAGCAACCTGCGGACGGAGTCCGACGGCTGGGCGCCGCGCCCGAGCCAGTCCCGGATCCGCTCCTCGTCGAGCACGATCGTCGAGGGATCGGTCTGGGCGTTGTAGTGACCGACGGTCTCGATCACGCGGCCGTCGCGCTTGGAGCGCTGGTCGGCGACCACGACGCGCCAGATGGGGTTCTTGCGTCCGCCGATGCGGGTGAGTCGAAGTCTGACTGCCATGAGCGAGCGAGGAGGATAGCGTGGCCGGGCGGCGGACAGGCTCACCGGCACCCCGCCGGAACGGGGGCGCTGAGCAGCGGGCCGGATGACGCGCCCCGCTGAGCGCGGGCGACGACGTAGATCCGGCCACGGGCGATCGCTCCCACCCAGCCGCCGTGCCGCACCACCGCGGGCAGGAGCGCCCGAGGAGCGCCGGTCACCGGGCTCCCGCAATAGTTCGGGTGTGTCACCCCGCCATCGGTGACGAACAGCGTCCCGCCGACGACCCTCCCGTCGATCCCGTTCGTCCCCAGACGCCGCGGCGCGGGCGTCCGCAGCGATTGCAGCGTGCGCACCGAGATCGCCTCGACGTAGCCCATCATGCCGGTCGCCTCGGCGACCCACAGCCGCCCCGCGTACGTGCCCCCGACTCCCGGTTGGTGGACTCCGAGGAAGGTCCGGGAGCTCCGTTCGAACGCGCCGGTGACCGGGTCGCGCTCCTCGATCCAGCCGCGGCCGAAATCGGTCGCCGCGCTCAGAAGCAGGACGCGCCCGCCCGCGGCGGCCGCGATCCCCAGCTCCTGCGCCCTGGCGATGTGACGCGGAGCGCCGAGCGTGCCGGCCGAGGGATCGATTCGCACGAGCCGGTCGCCATAGGCGAGCCACAGCCGGCCGCCGGCACCGGCAAGCGGCTGATGGACGTCAAGCGCTCCGCGGGAACCGGGAAGCTCCTGCCGCGAGTCGACGGCGAGCGAGGACGGGTCCAGACGCCACAGCGCCAAGGTCGAGGAACGGCGCGTATAGGAGGTGCTCACCACCCACAGCGATCCGTCGAACGAGACACCGGCGTCGAACGTCCCCCCGAGGTCTCGCCGCGCGAGCACCCGGCCGCGCTCGGGATCCAGCCGCTCGAGCGTGTCCCGCGCGCTCGTCCCCCGCTGGAGGGCGGCGTAGAGGCGGCCCGCGGTCGGATCGACCGCGACGGTCGTGCCGCGCCGCACGAGGGTACGGGCCTGGCCGGAGGCGTCGCCCGGAGCCCGCGCGTGGCGCCCGACGAGAGCCGCCCCCGACGTTGTGCTCGCCAGCAGGCAGAGCACGACGACGATCGCGATGCTCGCCACGAGCGCGATCGTCGGCCAGGACTGACGCCACACGCGACGCATCGCCGAGCTCCGCGAGGTCAGCGCCCCCCGGCCTGTCGCATGAGCGCGCCGAGGTCGGGCATCCGGCCTTGGGAGACCTGGCGCATGACCTTGCGCATCTGCTCGAACTGCTTGATGAGCTGCTTGACCGCCTGGACGTTCGTGCCCGAGCCCTTCGCGATCCGCAGCCGCTGTGAGCCCTTGATGAGCTCGGGATGGCGCCGCTCCTCAGGGGTCATCGAGAGGATGATCGCCTGCAGGCGGTCGAACTCACGCTCGTCGAGCTTGACGCCGCGCAGCTCCTTGCCGAGCCCCGGGATCATCCCGAGCAGGCTCTGGAGCGGGCCCATGCGGCGGATCTGACGCATCTGGTCGAGGAAGTCGTCGAGGCCGAACTCCTGCTTGCGGAGCTTGCGCTCCAGCTCGGCGGCCTGGCGCTCGTCGAAGTTCGCCTCGGCGCGCTCGATCAGCGACATCACGTCGCCCATCCCGAGGATCCGCTGCGCCATGCGGTCCGGGTGGAAGCGCTCGAACTGGTCGAGCTTCTCGCCGGTCGACGCGTACAGGATCGGCTTGCCGGTGACCGCCTTCACCGAGAGCGCGGCGCCGCCGCGCGCATCGCCGTCGAGCTTGGACATGATCACGCCGTCGAAGTCGACCGCGCGACCGAACTCCTCGGCGACGTTGACCGCGTCCTGGCCGGTCATCGCGTCGACGACGAGCAGGATGTCGGTCGGCCTGATCGCCTTGCGGATGTCGACGAGCTCAGCCATCAGCTCCTGGTCGACGTGCAGGCGCCCGCTTGTGTCGACGATCAGCACGTCCTTGCCCTCGGTGCGGGCGCGGTCGGCCGCCCAGGCGGCGATCTTCACCGGCGAGGCGCCCGTGCCCTGCTCGTAGACGTCGACGCCGACCTGGCCGGCGAGCTTGACGAGCTGTTCGACGGCGGCGGGACGGTAGACATCGCAGGCGGCGACCGCGACCGAGGAGCCCTCGGACTTCAAGAGCCGCGCGAGCTTGGCCGTGGCGGTCGTCTTGCCCGAGCCCTGCAGCCCCGCCATGAGCACGATCGTCGGCGGCCGCGGTGCGAACGCGAGGTCGCCGGCCGCCCCGCCCATGAGCGCGGTGAGCTCGTCGGAGACGATCTTGACGACCTGCTGGCCGGGGTTGAGCTGGCCGATGATGTCCGCGCCCAGCGCCTTCTCCTTGACCGAGGCGGTGAAGCTCCGCACGACCTTGAAGTTGACGTCCGCCTCCAGCAGCGCGAGGCGGATCTCGCGCATCGCGGCGTTGATGTCGTCCTCGGTGAGCGTGCCGCGGCCGCGCACGTCGGCGAGCGTCGCCTGCAGCTTCTCCCCAAGGTTGTCGAACACGCCACTCAGTCTACGTCCGTGCGCGCGGGGCCCGCGGCGCCCGCTCGACGGTCGCCGGGCGTCCGCCGATCAGCTCACGCCGACGAGAGCTCGGGCGAACTCCTCGGCGTCGAACGGCCGCAGATCCTCGAGCTTCTCCCCAACGCCGATGAGCTTCACCGGGATTCCCAGCTCGGAGGCGATCGCCAGCGCGATCCCGCCCTTGGCGGTCCCGTCGAGCTTCGTGAGCACGATGCCCGAGACGTCGACCGCCTCGGAGAACAGCTTCGCCTGGCGCAGCCCGTTCTGTCCGGTGGTCGCGTCGACGGTGAGCAGCGTCTCGTGCGGCGCGCCCGGGATCTGCTTGTCGATCACCCGCCGGACCTTCGCCAGCTCGGCCATCAGGTTGTCCTGGGTGTGCAGCCGTCCGGCGGTGTCGATGAGCACCACATCGGCCTGCTCGCGTCGCGCCGCCGTGATCGCCTCGAAGGCGACCGCCGCCGAGTCGGCCCCCAGCTCGCCCCTGACGAATCCCACCCCGGCGCGCTCCGCCCACACCTCGAGCTGCTCGACGGCCGCGGCGCGGAACGTGTCGCCTGCGGCGAGCATCACCCGGCGGTTCAGCTCGCGGGAGAGATGCCACGCGAGCTTGCCGAGCGTCGTCGTCTTGCCGGTTCCGTTGACGCCCGCGACGAGGATCACGGTGGGCGCCGGCCTCAGGTCGATCGTGTCCGTTCCCGTCCGCGCGATCTCGGCGAGCAGCTCGACGAGCCGGTCCGAGAGCTCCTGACCTCCCGTGAGCTTGTGCTCGGCGGCCTCCTGCTCGAGCTGGGCGACGACCTTGGCCGTCGTGGACGCGCCGACGTCGGCGTAGATCAGCGCCTCCTCCAACCGCTCCCACGTCTCCTCGGAGAGATCCTCGAACAGCGTCGCCTGGATCTCGGTCTGCAGCGCCTGGCGGGTCTTGCGCAGGCTCTCGCGCAGCCGGCGGAAGCGGCCCATCCGCTTCTCCGGCTCCGCCGCCTCCTCGGCGAGCGCCGGTCCGTCGCCGTCGATGATGAAGATCTCTCGCCAGTCGCGGGCCATGTCCGGCGGCGAGCTTAGCCCGGAGCGTGCGCACGCCGGCGCCCGGCGGCGCACGGCGAGACCCGGCCGCGCGCGGGCGAGCCGCGCGGACGGGCGCGGCGCCCGGCGCTGACTCGGAGACGAAGTCAGCGCCGGGCGTCGGCCGGCAGCACGGCGGCGAGATGCCGCCGGCGCGTCGCCGCATCCGAGACGGGCGACCGGCGTCGCTCGAGCCGAGCCACCTCGGCGGAGAGCCCCTCCCAGCGGTCCTCCGGGGCCAGGTCGCTTGACCCGTCGAACGCTCGCCGCCCGGTGGGGGTGTCGGGGCGCGAGCTCGTGCGGCAGATGAGGAACGTCACGGCCATCGCCGCCAGGGGCGCGGCGCCTGCCAGGATCAGGAGCACGCGGGCAATGTACGGACTCGCCCGCCGGCCGGGACTCGCGGTGGAGATTTTGCAGCGGTTTTTCGCCGATGGAGCGCAGCCGGCTCGCGCGGGAGGCAACGGGCGGCGCGGGCGCCGCGCTCAGGCGACGGCCGGCGTCGCGCTCAGGCGACGGCCGGCGTCGCGCTCAGGCGACGGCCGGCGCCGCGCTCGGCAGCCGCCGGGAGATCACCTTGGAGACGCCGTCCGAGGCCATCGAGACGCCGTAGAGCGAGTCGGCGGCCTCCATCGTGCGCTTCTGGTGGGTGACGACGATGAACTGCGCCCGCGAGGAGTACTCCTCAAGCAGCGCGAGGAAGCGGCTGATGTTGAGATCGTCGAGCGCCGCCTCGACCTCGTCGAGGATGTAGAAGGGGCACGGCCGCGCGAGGAAGACGGCGAACAGGAACGCGAGCGCGGTCATCGACTTCTCGCCGCCGGAGAGCAGCGACAGGCGCTTCGGGTCCTTGCCGGCGGGCGTGATCTCGATCTCGACTCCGAGCAGGTCCTCGCGCTCCTCCTCGGACTCCTCCGCGACGCCATCGTCGTCCGGGTCGCGGTCGGTGGCTTCCTCCCCCCGCTCGCCGTCGGCGGCGTCGTCGATCGGCTGCCCGCCGATCACCCGCGCCGGCGACTCGCGCTCGGAGACGAGGCGCAGCCGGCCGCTGCCGCCCGGGAAGAGCTGCGCGGCGAGGTCCTCGAACGCCGCGGCGGTCGCGGCGAACGTCTGCTCGAACGTCGTGCGGATCTGGCGGTCGGTGTCCGCGATCAGCGAGCTCAGCTCGCGCATCGCGGTCTCGAGGTCGGTGCGCTGGGCCTCGAGCTGCTCGACGTGCTCCACGGCCTCGGCGTACTCCTGCTGGGCGAGCGGATTGACCGGCCCGAGCTGCTCGCGCCGGCGAGCGACGCGCTCAAGGCGAGCCCGGAGCGTCGCCCGGCTCTCCTCGTCGAGCGGCTCCTCGGCGGCGGTCGCCTCCAGTCCGAGCCGCTCGGCGAGCGAGGCGAGCTCGGCTTCGGCGTCGGTCGCCTGATCGCGGCTGCGCTGAAGGGTCACCTCGGCGGTCGTGAGCGCGTCGTTTTCGCGTCCCATCCGCTGGTGCAGCTCCGCCTCGCGCTGGGCGCAGGCGCGCAGCTCCTGCGCGGCGGTCTCGCCGGCCTCGCGGTCGGCGGCGAGCGCCGCATCGAAGGCGGCAAGCTGCTCGGCGACCGCCTCACCGGCGGCGCGGATCCGCTCGAGCAGCGTGTCGACGGCCGGGATCAGATCGGCGTCGTGTGCCACCGCGGCGCGCGTGCGCTCAAGGCGCTGGGAGCGCTCCGTGCGCTCGGCCGCGACCCGCTCCAGCGTCGAGCGCTCAGCGCGGATCTGCGCCGCGAGCGCCGCGCGGCGGCCGGCGTTCTCCCCCTCGTCGGGGGCCGAGCGCCGGCGGTCGATCTGGGCGTCGAGGCGGCGGACCGCCTCGCGCGCCTCGTCGAGCGCGTGGATGGCGGCCCGATGCGCGGCGGTGAGTCGCTCCCGCTCGGCGTCGGCGGCCTGCGCGGCGGCGCTTGCCTCCTGCACGGCGGCCTGTGCGGCGACCTCCGCCTGGGCGGCGCGCTCGCTCTCGGCGATCAGCGCGTCGCGGCGGTTGCGCTCGGCGAGCACGCGCTCCTCCCCGACGGCGGGCGCCTGCCGAAGCTCGCGCGCCCGCGCCGCCCAGACGCGGCCGGAGCGTGTGACGGCGACTCCCGCGAAGCCCTCCGGGCAGTCGCCGAAATCCTCGACCACCCAGGTATCGCGCAGGAGCACGGCGAGGAGCCGCGCCACACCGGGCCCGGCGCAGCGTACGTGCGTCGCCAGTCGCTCGGCCGGGCCCGTCCCGGTCCAGCGCTCGATGTCCGGTCCGCCGGCGGCCTGCGCCTCCGCGGCGGGAACGAGCGCGCGGCCGCCGTCGGCGCCGGCCCGGTCGAGCAGGCCGGCGGCGTCCTCGAGGCCGTCCACGACCGCGGCGGTGAGGCGTCCGTCCAGCGCGGCGGCGACGGCCAGCTCGTACCCGGGGTCGACCTCGAGCGCGTCCGCCAGCGCGCTCGCCCCCTGCGGAGTGCGGCCGTGGTGGCGCAGGAACTGGTTGACCGCCGCGAGCTCGGCGCCGACCCGGGCGGCCTCGCGTCGCGCCGCCTCGGCGCCCCGCTCGGCCTCGCGGATCGCCCCGCGCGTGCCGTCGGCGGCGCGCTCGGCCTCGCGTCGCGCGCCGTGCGCCGTCTCCACGTCGCGCGTCCGGTCCTGCACCGCCGCGGCGGCGGCCTCGCGCTCGCGCTGGAGCTCCGCCAGCTGCCGGGCGAGCTCGGCCTCGCGATCGCGCTCGAGGGCCGCGAGCTCGCGCTCCATCGACTCGATGCGCCCTGCGGCCTCGGGATCGTCGTGCGCGACCGCGAGCTCGGCCTCGAGCCTCGAGACGAGCTGCTCGGAGCGCGCCCGGCGCGCCCGCAGCGAGGTGAGCGACGCGGCGACCGAGTCGGCGCGATAGCCGATCCGCTCGCCGGCGGCGCGGGCCGCGTAGGCGCGACGGGAGAGCTCCTCGCGCTGCGCGCCGCGTGCCGCGAGCGCCTCCTCGGCGGCTTCGCGGCGCTTCGCGGTGGCCGTGAGCTCGACGCTCAGCGCCTGCCGCCGCTCGCGGATCTCCGCGGCGGCCCGCTCGGCGGCGGCGAGCGCGGCGCGGCGAGCGCGCACGTCGTCGCGCACGAGCTCCCAGCGGATCTCGAGCGACTGGCGCTCGAGACGCTCGTGCAGCTCGGCGGCCTCCGCCTGGCGCTTGAGCGGGCGCAGCCGCGCGCGGGCCTCCCGCTCGACGTCGAGCGCGCGGTCGAGGTTGTCCTCGGTGCGAGCGAGCTTCAGCTGAGCGCGGCGGCGGCGCTTGCGGTGCTTGCCGAGGCCGGCAGCCTCCTCGATCAGCATCCGCCGCTCGCGTGGCTTGGAGGTGACGAGCGACTCGACCCGGCCCTGGGAGATGACCGAGTGCATCTCCTTGCCGAGGCCGGTGTCCGAGAGCAGCTCCAGGACATCGGTGAGCCGGCAGCGGGCGCCGGACAGCCGGTATTCGCCCTCGCCCCCTCGGTCGAGCCGGCGGTAGATCGAGATCTCCGGGACGCCGAGTCCGAGCGTGCCGTCGCCGTCGTCGAGCACGAGCTCGACCTCGGCGCTCGAGGCGGCCTTGCGCCCGGGCGCGCCGCCGAAGATGACGTCCTGCATCGTCTGGCCGCGCACGGCGACCGGCGACTGCTCGCCGAGCGCCCACAGGACGGCGTCGGTGACGTTCGACTTGCCCGAGCCGTTCGGGCCGACGATCACACTCGTGCCCGGACCGAAGTCAAGGCGCGTGCGGTCGGGGAAGGACTTGAAGCCCTTGACCGTGATCGACTTCAGATACACGCCGCGCTCCTCACGGCTCCGGCACCGCCTCGGCGTCGATCGCCGCCAGCGCGAGGCGCGCGGCCGCCTGCTCGGCGTCCTTCTTCGACCGCCCCGCCCCCTGTGCAAGCTCGCGCCCGTGCACGGTCGCGCTCACGGTGAACGTCCGGTCGTGCGGCGGCCCCTCCTCCTCCACGACCGTGTAGTCGACGAGCTCGCCGCGGCGGGCGAGGCGCTCCTGCAACGTGGACTTGAAGTCGACCGAATGCTCGAGCGCGTCCTCGATCTCCGGGGCGAACGCCTCGACGACCGCGGCCGCGGTCGTCTCGTAGCCGAACTGCAGGTAGATGGCGCCGATCACCGCCTCGATCACCGAGGCGAGCACGCGCTCGGTCGCGATCAGCGACTCGACCCCGGCCGCGGCGGCCGCGGGCGCCGCCGCCCGCAGGCGATCCGGCACCCCGAGCCGCTCGGCGACGACGCGGCAGGAGCGGCCGGACACCGCCTGGGCGCGGATCTTCGTCAGCTGGCCGGGCCCGTAGCGCTCCGGATCCAGGCGCGGGAAGAGATGCGTGCTGACCGCCAGGGAGAGCACGCTGTCGCCCAGGAACGCGAGCCGCTCGTAGGACTCGGAGCGCTTGAGCGTCCACGAGGCGTGGCGGAACACCGGCGCGGCGATCTCGGGCGGCAGGCGCTCCAGGAGCTCGCGGAGCGCGGCGGCGGGCTCGCCGCAGGTCGGCTCGGCGACGGGCGTCGGAGAGGGCCGCTCGGTCACTCAGCGTCGGGACCCGCGCTCGTGGTCGGCGTCACCGCGCCGCTTGCGAGCACGAAATCGACCGCCTGACCGATCGTGAGGATATGGGCGGCCTGCTCGTCGGAGATCGTCACGCCGTAGGTGTCCTCGAGCTCCTGCACGAGCGTGTACAGGTCGAGGGAGTCGGCGTCGAGGTCCTCCTTGAATCGGGTCGCCTCGCTCAGCGAGTCGGGGTCGAGCTCGAGCTCATCGGCGAGATGGGCGCGGACGAGCGCGAGGACGTGCTCTCGGTTCATCGGGCGCACACCGTAGAGGTCGGGTCGGACACGCCGACAGACACTACCGGCATGGGCGGCCGGGACCGACCCGTTTTCAGTCCTCGTCCCGGCCACCGCCACGGCCGGGCACGCGGAGGGCTCCGGCGGCCGTGAGCGCCGCGCGGGTGGCGCTCACGACGTCCTCCTCCACACCGCGCGCCGCCACCTGGATCGCCCGGGCGAAGCCGTGGCGCGAGAAGCGCCCGTGGGCCACGACGCCGAGCCGCCGCAGTCCGAGGAGGTAGGCGCCGCCCGGGGCCTCGGGATCGATCTCGGCGCGCAGCCTCTGCATCGCGGGCTCGACCAGCCATGCCCCGAGCCGTGAGCGCGGCGAGCTCATCGCGGCGTCGTGCATACCGCGCAGCATCCGGCCCGAGACCCCCTCGATGACCTTGAGCGTGACGTTGCCGATGAACCCGTCCATGACGACGACGTCGGCGACGCCATCGGTGATGTGGGTGCCTTCGATGTTGCCGATGAAATTGAGGCCGGCGCCGCGCTCTCCGGTGAGGCGCTCGTGGACCTCGATCAGCTCGGGCGTTCCCTTCACCGGCTCCTCGCCGTTGGAGAGGAGCGCGACGCGCGGGCGCTCGCGGCCGAGCACCCCGTGCGAGAACGCGGACCCCATGTGGGCGAACTGGACGAGATGCTCAGGGCGGCAGTTGACGTTCGCGCCGACGTCGAGCAGCAGCACGGGCGGGCCGGCGAGCATCGGCAGCGGGAGCGCGAGCGCCGGGCGGTAGATCCCGCGGTCGCGCTTGATGTTGAAGAGGCCCGCGGCGAGCGCCGACCCCGTCGAGCCCCCGGAGACGAGCGCCTGCGCACGTCCCTCGGCGACCGCCCGGGCGGCCTGGACGATCGAGGCCTCGGGGGTCGAGCGGACCGCGTAGGCGGGGTCCTTCGCCTTGGCGATCGACACCGGGGCGTCGATCACCTCGACGCCATCGCCGACCGCTCCGATCTCCCGCGCGGGCCCGTAGAGGAGCACGGAGATGCCGGCGGCCGCGGCCTCGTCGGCGCCGGCCGCCACCTCCGCGGGGCCGAGGTCGGCCCCGCCCGCGTCGACGGCCACCGTGACCATGCGCGCGGGAGCCTAAACCGACGGCGAGCCGGACTCAGCGATGATCTCGCGCCCCTTGTAATGCCCGCACACGGGACAGACCCGGTGCGGTCGACGGGGGCTGTGGCACTGCGGACACTCGTTGTAGGTCGGGGCCGCGAGCTTGTGCTGCGCGCGCCGCTTTGAGGTCCGGGCATGGGACTGCTTCTGCTTGGGGACGGCCATCGGTGCGTGCAGGCTAGCAGCCGCCCGGCTCCGAAACGGGGCGGCCTCTACCGTCTCCACGGTGACCCCCGCGGCCCCACGCTCCGCCGCCGGCGAGCGCCCGCGCGCGCTCCGGGCACGGCTCGTGCCCACGACGCCGGCGGACGGACTCGCCGAGTCGATTCGCGACGACGCGCTCCGGCTCGGAGTGCGCGGCTGGGTCCGGGGCGACGCGCCGCCCGAGCGGCCGGTCGAGATCCACGCCGAGGGCGCCCCGGACGCGCTTGCGGTGTTCGTCGCCGCGCTCGGGCGACGTGGCAAGCTGGTGAGCGCCGAGGTCCGCGTCGAGGGGCACGAGCAGTTCGCCGTCCGCGGCGTGTCCGCCGGCGTGTTCGTCGTCCAGCAGCACCGCGCCTCCACCCTCCACTACGACCTGCGCCTCGAGGTGGACGGACGCATGCGCTCATGGGCGGTGCCGAAGGGCCCGTCGCTCGATCCCGCCGCCAAGCGCCTCGCCGTCCAGGTCGAGGACCATGATCTGTCGCATAACGACTTCGAGGGCGCGACCGGCGGCGGCGGAGTGATCGTCTGGGACCGCGGGTCCTACGAGCAGGGCGGGCGGGTGCCCTGGCCGGAGGCGCTTGAGCGCGGCCACGCCGTGTTCGTGCTGCGCGGATCGAAACTGCGTGGCGGCTTCGCGCTGCAGCGCACGCGTCCGGCCGAGCCGCCGCAGTGGCTGCTCGTCAAGCGCCGCGACGACGAGGCGCGCCCCGGCTCGGAGATCACGGTCGAGCGGCCCGAGTCGGTGCTCAGCGGCCGCACGCTCGCGCAGCTGCTCGACGACGTCTGATCGAGAGCTACTCGAAGCGGAGCTCGGAGAGCTTGGCCCAGCGCGGGTCGGGCCCCGACTCATGGCGATGGTCGGGCCCGGCCTCGTTCAGGTTGACGCCGCACGCCGGACAGAGCCCCGCGCACTCGGGCCGGCACAGGATCTGCGCGGGCAGTGCGAGCGCGAGCGCATCATGCGCCCAGCCCCGCAGGTCGAGCACACCGGCGTCGTCGACGTACGGCGACTCGAGCTCCTCGCCCCCGCCGGGCTGTGAGATCTCCCGCGCGTCGATCGAGAACTCCGGCGCGGCGTCCGTGAGGCACCGCATGCACGGGCCCCCAAGGCGCGCGACGAACCGCAGCCGCAGCGAGTATCCCTGGCCGGTGGTGCGGGACACGTCGAGGCGCGCCGGAGCAGTCGCGGGCGTGGCCTCGTAGCGCTCACCGCCGAGCTCGAACCCGTCCAACCCGACCTCGAGGTCGAGGTGGCGGCCCTCCCCCGAGCTGAGTCGCAGGCCGCTGAGCTCGAAGCTGTCGGATCGCGGCGGCATCCCTCTCAAAGAGGCTATCGTCGCAGCCTCGGGCCCCGGCCGCCGCGGCCATGGTCCGGCCGCGATGTCGACCTGGTTTCAGACCTACGGATACGGCGAGGTCCATCCCGGACTGATCGTCGGCGCGTACCCGCTCGACCCGGACGACGTCGACCGGCTCGCGTTGCTACGGGTCGACCGCGTGCTCAACCTCGTCGAGGACAGCGAGTATCAGCCGGGCGACCGGGAGGCGATCGAGGCCGCCTACGCCGCGCACGGGATCGAGGAGACGCGGATGAACCTCACCGACTTCGGGCGGCTCCCCGCGGACCGGCTGGAGCAGGCGGTCTCGGAGCTCGTCGACTGGCTCTCGGACGGCCAGCGTGTGTACGTGCACTGCCGCGCCGGCTGGCAGCGCTCCGCCGCCGTGGCCTCGGGCGCGGTCGCCGTGCTCCGCGACACGGGGATCGACGAGGCGCTGCGCGCGGTGCGCGAGCAGAAGCCGACCGCCGACCCGCTCCCGCACCAGCGCGCCGACCTGCACGAGTGGTGGGCGGCGCGTTCGGCGCCGGCCGGCGGCTGAGCGCCGGCTCCGGGGATCGGCCCGCGGGCGGCCGGCGGCTCAGCGCCAGGCTTCCCGGGACCGGCCCGCGGGCGGCCGGCGGCTCAGCGCCAGGCTTCCCGGGACCGGCCCGCGGGCGGCCGGCGGCTGAGCGCCAGGCTTCCCGGGATCAGCCCGCGGGCCGCAGGCGGCGGGGTGGCGCGAACTCGTCGTCGTCCGGACGCCCCGTGCCGACGTCAAGCCGCAGGTCCGCCGTCTGCACGCTTCGGGCGCGGCTGCCGACCTCCTCGAGCGCGGGCAGCTCGGCGCCCTCGGCGACGGCGCCGTGGTCGGCGAAGCGCCGCGCGCTCGGCAGCACGCGGGCCTCGTAGGAGCCGATCGCCTCGTTGTAGGCCTTGACCGTGCTGTTGAGCCGCGTTCCGACAGCCGACAGGTGGCTCGAGAGCTTGGCCAGCCGCGCGTGCAGCTCCCGGCCGAGCTCGGAGATCGCCAGGGCGGACTCGGCGACCCGCTCCTGCTGCCAGCCGTAGGCGACCGAATGCAGCAGCGCGAGGAGCGTCGTCGGCGTCGCCACGAGCACGCGCCGGGCCATCGCGTCGCCGAGCAGGTCGGGATCGGCGTCGAGCGCCGGACCGAGCAGCGACTCGCCCGGCAGGAACATCACGACGAGGTCGGGCGTCGAGTCGAGGTTCGCGTAATAGGCCTTGTCGCCGAGCTGCTTGATGTGGGTCCGCAGCAGCCGCGCATGATCGCGCAGGCGGGCCTCCCGCTCGGCTTCGTCCCGCGCCTCGTAGGCGTCGAGCAGCCCCTGAAGCGGCGCCTTCGAGTCGACGACGACCGTCTTGCCGCCGGGCAGCTTGACGACCATGTCGGGCCGGAGCGTGCGCTCGTCCCCCTGGTAGGAGACCTGCTCGATGAAGTCGCAGTGACGGACCATGCCCGCCTGCTCGACGACGTTGCGCAGCTGCATCTGGCCCCACTGGCCGCGCGTGTTCGGCTTGCGCAGCGCGGTGACGAGCGCCGTCGTCTCTGCCCGCAGCCGCTCGCCGTGTTCGCCGAGCGCCCGCAGCTGGGCCTCGAGCCGGCCCTGGGAGGAGCGGCGCTCCTGGTCGAGCTTCGTCAGCTGGGAGTCGACGCGCGTGAGCTGTTCGCGGATCGGCGCCACGAGCTGCTCGACCTGGTCCCGCCGCTTGTCGAGATCGCCGCGCGCCTCGACCTGCGCGGCGCGCAGCTGCGCCTTGGCGAGCTCGGCGAGCTGGGACATGCTCGATTGCAGCGCCTCGGCGCTCAGCGCTTTGAACGACGTCGAGAGCCGCTCCTGGGCATCGGTGATCGCGGCCAGCCGTTCGGCGGCGAGCTCCTTCTCGCGCGTCAGCTCCGACTGCGCCTGGAGCAGCGCCCGGTCGAGCTCGCCGGCGCGTGCCGCCTCGGCGCCGAGCGAGCGCAGGCGGCCACGCAGCGCGAAGAGCACGATCGCGGCCCCGAGGAGGACGCCGATGGCGAGCCAGAGTGCGGGCATCAGGCCGATCACGATGGCGCGCGCGGCGGACGGAACCGACTCCGACCCCACCCCCCACCCCGACCCGTCTGCAAGAATCCATGCATGCCGACGGATGTCGTGCGCCGGCGGGCGATCCTGACGGGTCATGTCCAGGGCGTTTTCTTCCGCGCCTCGATCAAGGAGGCGGCCGACAACGAGGGAGTCGCCGGGTGGGCGAGCAACCGTCCGGACGGAGCGGTCGAGGTCGTGCTCGAGGGGCCGCGGGACGCGGTCGAGTCCGTCCTCGGCTACTGCCGGACGGGACCCGTGAACGCGCGCGTCGAGTCAGCCGAGGTCAGCGACGAGGAGCCGGAGGGGCTGAGCGGGTTCGAGACGCGCTGAGCCCGCAGAGCGAGCGCGACGGCACGTGGCCCGCAGGGCGAGCGCTAGGAGACCTCGACCGGCTCGTCCTTGCCCGCGAGACGGTCGCGGCCGCGCTGGACGGCGGCGATGAACTTCGAGAGGTTGACCTCGAGCGTGCCGAGGATCTCGTCGGCGTAGTCCTCGGCTCCGAGCCGGATCTCGCGCTCCCGCGCCCGCGCGTCCTCGATGATGTCCTCGGCGGCGCGTTCGGCCTGCTTGGTGATCTCCTCCTCGGAGACGAGCCGCTCCTGTCGGTCGCGGGCCTCCTTGACGATCCGCTCCGCCTCGCGCTTGGCCTCGGCGAGCATCTCCTGACGCTCCTTGACGATCCAGCGCGCCTGCTTGATCTCCTCGGGGATCGTCGCCCGCATCTGGTCGAGGATGTCGTAGATCTCCTCCTTGTCCACGCGCACCTGGTCGGTCAGCGGGACCGGCTTGGCGTTGTGGACGAGGTCGTCCAGCTTGTCGATCAGTACCAGGACATCCATCTCGCGCACCTCTGTTTCGTCATCGGCCGAGACGTTCCTTCAACTGCTCGGCCACCTCGTCGGGAACCAGATCGCCGATCTCACCTCCGAAGGTGGCCAGCTCCTTGACGCCACTCGAGCTGATGAAACTGTACTTGGGCGAGGACATCAGGTACACAGATTCGATCTCCGGCGCCTGCCGGCGGTTGAGCTGGTTCATCTCCAGCTCGTACTCGAAGTCGGAGATCGCGCGCAGCCCCTTGACCACCGCGATCGCTCCCTGGTCGCGCGCGAACTCGACGAGCAGGTTGCTGAACGTCGCCACCCGCACGTTGGAGAGCTCACCGGTGGCGCCCTCGAGGAACGCGACGCGCTCCTCGGCGCTGAACAGCGTTCGCCCCTTGCGCCACGGCAGGTTGACGACCGAGACGATCACCTCGTCGAACATCGCCGCCGCGCGGCGGATGACGTCGAGGTGGCCATAGGTGACCGGGTCGAAGGTTCCCGGACAGAGGGCGATGCGGTCAGTTCGTGGCATGGATGCGGATCAGGGTGTCGCCGTAGCGGCGCTCGTCGAGCAGCGGAAGCCGGAGCTCGAGCGGCCTGCGCCGGTCGCTCTCGGCGACGACCCGGCCACCGGGGCCGAGCAGTGGCTCGAGCGCCGCCGTCAGCTCCTCTCCGAGGGCGTCGTCGTGGCGATATGGAGGGTCGAGGAAGACGAGATCGTATTGACGCGCGGCGCGCACCGCCCGCACGCAGAAGCGCAGCGCGTCGTCCGAGGCCACCTCCGCCTCGATCCCGAGCTCCCTCAGGTTCCGGCGGATCGCCTCCCGCGCGGCCCGGCCCGAGTCGACGAGCGTTGCCGCGGCCGCCCCCCGGGAGAGCGCCTCGATGGCGAGCGCCCCGGTTCCGGCATAGAGATCGAGCACCCGCGCGCCCGTGATCTCGCCGAGGATCGAGAACAGCGCCTCGCGCACCCTGTCCGACGTCGGCCGAGTGCCGCGGCCGTGCGGGGCGTGGAGCGGACGGCCTCCGTATCTGCCCGCGATCACGCGCACCGTTCGAGGGTGGCACGGCCGGCGGTCACGCCGCGCTATGCCGGGGTGATCGCGACGAATCCGGGCCTGCAACCCGGCGATCTCCGCTCACGCCCGGATCGGGGCGCCCGCCTCCTCCCCGAAGCGCTCGGCGAGCGCGTCGGCAAGCGGCACGTGCTCGGGCGCCGCCAGCGACGGGTCGGCGGCGTCGATCGCCTCGGCGCGCAGCCGGGCGCGCTCCTGGAGCTCGCGGTCGCGGGGCAGCTCGGCGACCCGGAACTGAGCGAGGCCGCTCTGGCGCACGCCGACAAGCTCACCCTCGCCGCGGAGCTCCAGGTCGATCTCGGCAAGGCGGAAGCCGTCGGAGTGCGCGGCGAGCGCCTGCAGGCGGGCCGATCCCTTCGGCCCGAACAGCAGGCACAGCGAGCGGTGCTCGCCGCGGCCGATCCGGCCGCGCAGCTGGTGCAGCTGGGAGATGCCATAGCGCTCGGCGTCCTCGACGAGCATGACGGTCGCGTTCGGGACGTCGATCCCGACCTCGACCACGGTCGTGGCGACGAGCACGTCCGCCTCGCCCGCCGCGAAGCGCTGCATGACCGCGAGCTTCTCCGCCGACGGGAGCTGGCCGTGCATCAGGAGCACGCGGAAGTCGCGCAGCTCGCCGGACGACAGGCGCTCGTACTCGGCGGTGGCGGCGCGCGCGGCAAGCGCCTCGGACTCGGAGACGAGGGGACAGACGACGAACGCCTGGCGGCCGGCGCGCAGCTCCTCGCGGATGCGCTCGTAGGCCCGCGCGCGCTCGGCGTCGGTCGCGCACACGTGCGTGTCGATCGGCTGGCGGCCGCGCGGCAGCTCGGCGAGCACGGTGAAGTCGAGGTCGCCGTAGTGGGAGAGCGCGAGCGTGCGCGGGATCGGCGTCGCAGTCATGTGCAGCGCGTGCAGGCCTCGGCGGGCGGGGCCGGTGTCCCGGCCGTGCCCGCCCGGGCGAGCGGGACCGGTGTCCCGGCCGTGCCCCGCCTTGGCCTCCAGCGCCGCCCGCTGGCGCACCCCGAACCGGTGCTGCTCGTCGATCACCGCGACCGCGAGCGAGTGAAACCGCACCGGCTCCTCGATGAGCGCGTGGGTGCCGACGAGCAGCGAGAGCTCGCCGGTGGCGAGCTTGCCGAGCAGGTCGGCGCGTCGGCGGGCGGGCGTCGAGCCGGTCAACAGGCCGATCCGGACCGCCTCGCCGCCCATCAGCGCCTGGATCGTCGCGAAATGCTGCTCGGCGAGCGGCTCGGTCGGCGCCATGAGCGCTCCCTGGTGGCCGTGCTCGACCGCGCGCAGGAGCGCATAGAGCGCGACGACGGTCTTGCCGGAGCCGACCTCGCCCATGAGCAGCCGCTGCATCGGACGCGGGAGCGCGAGGTCGGCGTCGATCTCCGCCATCGCGCGCCGCTGGTCGCCGGTCGGCTCGAACGGCAGCAGCTCCGACCGCCAGCGGGCGCTCAGCGACGGTGGCTCGGACAGCGCCGGGGCCCGCGCCCCGGCGCGGCGCAGCCGCCGGCGCCGGAGCAGCGCGAGCTGCACGAGCAGCAGCTCCTCGAACGCGAGCCGGCGGAGCGCCTCGCCGGTCACGCGCTCGTCGTCGCCGAAGTGCATCGCGGCGAGCGCCTCCCCGCGAGCCGGGAGACGCTCGAGCGCCCGCAGGCGCGCGGGAAGCGGTTCGTCGACCTCGGCGAACGCGCTCCCGTGGGCGCGCACGAGCGCGAGGATCTGGGTCGAGGACAGGCCCTCGGTCGCCGGATAATGGGCGATCGCCCGTTCGGCCGACGCTGTCGCCTCGCCCTCCTCCGGCCCGCTGGCCCCCACCCTGGCATCGCGCGTGAGCGCGTGGCCCTGCACCCGGAAGCGGCCCTGAGCCTCGTACTTGCCGTGGAGCATGAGCCGGGTCCCCGGCGCGCAGCGCCGCGCCAGCCACGGCTGGTTGAAGAACGTCGCCCGCATCGACCCGCTCGCGTCGGCGACGGTCGCCTCGACGAGCGGCCGCATCCCGCGGCGGCGCACCGGACGCGAGGAGATCGCCCGCACCTCGACGGCGACGGTCGCGACCTCGCCGATCACGAGCTCCCCGACGGCGCGGGCCTCGCGCCGGTCGCGGGGGAGATGCTCGAGCAGGTCCCCGACCGTGGCCAGGCCGAGCGTCGCCGCCGCCGCATTTGCCTTTGCGCCCTCCACCTTCAGCTCCCGCGCGAGCACCGAGGGTCGCGGATAGCGGACCGGCGCCCTCTGCAGCTCGGTCTCGCTCAGGGGGCGCCGGTCCGCGAACGCGGTCACGGCCCGAAGCCGGGTCACGGGGTTGGCGGCGACACCCACCCGCCCCATGATGACCGGCGCGGCGGTCAACGTGGAGGACCGGACGGCGCCGGTCGACCCGTTCAGGACGCCGCCGTGTCGTGAGGGCGCTCGCCGCTCAGCGCGCCGGCGATGCCCGCGATGAGCACGACGATCCCGTAGCCGCCGGCGTCGACGACCCCCGCCTCCCGCAGGGCGGCGAGCCGGTCCGGGCTGCGGGCGACGGACTGGCGCCCGGACTCCAGCGCCGAGCGGATCACGTCGGCGATCACGAGATCCTGCTCCAGCGCGGTCGCGTCGGCGGCGAGCCGCGGCTCGGCGCGATGGGCGAGCTCGGTGGCGACCCGGTGGGCCATCTCCCGCACGACCGTGAGCATCGTGCCCTCGGTCGGCTCTCGGACCGAGCCATAGGCCTGATCGGCGGCGCGGGAGAGCGCCGCGCCGATGAGCACAGGGTCGACGAGCTCCCCGGGCCGGCTGGCGAGCTCCTCGGCGGCGCCGCGGACCAGCTGGCTGAGGATCACCCCGGCCCGGCCGCGCGCGCCGAGCAGCGCCGCGCGAGCGACCGAGGCGACGATCTCCGCCCGGCCGATCTCGTCGATCGTGCGGCCCTCGGAGTCTCCGGCGAGGCGGTCGAGCTCGTCGAGCACCGCACGGAGCGTCGCGACCATGTTGTCGCCGGTGTCGTGGTCGGCCGCCCAGCCGACGTCGAGCGCGTTGACCTCCTCGCGCCGCGCCTCGAGCGCCTCGAGCCCGGCGGCGATCACCGCCCGCACGCGGACGATGCTCGGATCGGCGGCGCCGTGGCGGCGCGCGGCCCGCTCGGAAGCGCTCCCCTCCGCCACGCCGGCCGTGGCGATCAGCGCGCCTTGGCGACCTTGCCGGCCTTGAGGCAGCGCGTGCACACGTACACGCGCCGGGGCGTACCGGCATCGTCGATGCGGACGCGCTGGAGATTCGGCTCGAAACGGCGGCGGGTCGCGATCATCGAGTGGCTCCGGCTGTTGCCGTAGGCCGGTCCCTTCGCGCACACATGACAGATCTTGGCCATCGCGGGCAGTATAGGCACCTGCCGGGCGACGCGAGCACGAGTCCGGCTCTCCCAATAGGATGCCCGGAGGTCGTGGTGAGCGAGCACCTCACGTGGGTACGTCCCTGACACGATGAGTCCTGACACCAACCAGTCCCTCGAGCGGCCGCTCGGACTGCCGGACCGCTACCGCGTCAAGCGGCACATCGCCAGCGGCGGAATGGCATCGGTGTGGTGCGCGGAGGACCGCGTGCTCAGCCGGAACGTCGCGGTCAAGGTGCTCGCCGAGCGCTTCGCCGACGACCACGTGGCCGTGCTCCGCTTCAAGCGCGAGGCCCGAGCCGCCGCTCGCGTGTCCAACCACCCGCACGTCGTCACGGTCTACGACGTCGGTGAGCTCGAGCCGCCCGTGGGCGCGGACGCGACCCGGCGCGGCGGCGGGGCCTTCATCGTCATGGAGTTCCTCGCCGGCGGCACGGTCGCGGACGCGATCCGGCACGACTCGGTGCGCCGCCCGGAGGCGATGCGCTGGCTCGCCGAGGCCGCCTCGGCCCTTGACCATGCGCACGGGCGCGGCATCGTCCACCGCGACATCAAGCCCGCGAACTTCCTGCTCGACCGCGCGCGCACGCTGCACGTCGCCGACTTCGGGATCGCGCACCTCGCGACCGAGGACACGCTGACGAGCTCCGACCAGCTGTTCGGCACCGCCGCGTACCTCTCGCCCGAGCAGGCCCTCGGCCGCGAGGCGACCGGCGCCTCGGACCGCTACGCGCTCGCCGTGGCCGCGTTCGAGCTGCTCACCGGCGAGCGCCCGTTCTCCGCCGAGCACTTCTCCGCCCAGGCGCGCCAGCACATCGAGGAGCCGCCGCCCGCCGCCTCCGAGGTCGATCACAGCCTCCCGCCGGCCGTCGACGAGGTCCTGTTCACGGGCCTGGCCAAGGACCCCGCCGCGCGGCCGGAGAGCGCCGGAGCATTCGTGGCGGCGCTCGAGGAGGCGCTCCGCGGCGGCTGGCCGAGCGGGGACGCGAGCGCACGGCTCGACGCGCGGCGCGGACGACCGCGGATCCCCGACCCGGCGGCGCCCGGCGCCTCGACCGCGGCCGCGCGCCGGCGCGAGCGCACGAGCGCCACGCGTCCGCCGACGAGCCGGAGCGCGGCCGAGACGGGCGCCGAGCGCGGACGGCACCGGGCCGTCGCCGTCGGCGCGATCGTGCTCGCGGTGGCGGTCGTCGCGGGGATCGCGCTGGCGACGATGCGGGGCGGCCATGCCACGGGGCACGCGGGAGCGCGGGTGGCGGACCGGGCGAGCAAAACGGTCACCACGCACCGGAAGCGAACCGTGACTGCGGCGCGCACCCGCACGACGCAGAGCCACGCGACGACGACACCGGTCTCCTCGACGACGACCGAGACGCAGACCGCCGTGAACCTCGAGGCGACCGGCCATCAGGACATCCTCGAGGGCAACTACGCGGGGGCGATCCCGGTCCTCGAACAGGCGGTCGCGGCCGCGCCCCACGACAGCCCGACGTACGCGTACGCGCTGTACGACCTCGGACACGCCGAGGTGCTGAACGGCGACCCGCAGGCCGCGATCCCGGTGCTGCGCCAGCGGCTGCAGATCAACAACCAGCGCGACGTCGTGCGCTCGCTCCTCGCCGTCGCGCTGCGCCAGACTGGACAGGGGCAGGCGGGGACCGGCTCGGGCGGCGCCTCGGCGGGCACGACGAACCCGTCGACGACCCCGGCGACCCCTGGAACCCCGGCCCGGCCGGGCTCGGGCGGCGCCGGCCTCACCGGGCCCGGGAGCGGCGGCAGGGTGCCTCACGCGAAGCAGCCGACGCCGCCTGAGGCCGGTCCGCCCGGCAGGGGCGCGCACGCGCGTGCGTGGCGGCGGTGGTGGCGCCACCACGACCGCCACCATCACGCCGACGGCTTCTCGCTGCTCGTCGCCGCGATCGGCTGAGCGCCGGGCGGGCGCGATCGGCTCGGTGGGCCACCCGCGATTCGTCTGAGGGCGGAGACCCGCCGGTCCCGACCGGACGCCGCGGCGCGCCGCTCCCGGGCGGGCGACACCCGAAGCGACACGCCACACGCGGCGACCTCCTGCGAGGTGAACCGCCCCGTTTCGTCGATGAGCAGAGGCAGGCGCCACCTTCAGCCGGGCGATCTGGCCGCTCGTGGACGCGGGGACCGCGCTCGGCGCCCCCTCGGTGGCCGAGACGCCGCTCGCGCCCGGGGTTCCCGGGATCGGCACGCCCGTCACGCGCGCGTGCAGCGTCCCGGGTGCCAGGGCGCTCGATCCCGCCGCCGGGCCGGGGAGGAATCGCGGCCTCCGGGGTCAGGCGAGGCGGAGCGCGTCACGCGCCGCCAGGCAGTCGAGCACCGCCTCCACGGCGTGCCGGCCGCTGTCGCGCTTGGCGCCGCCGGCGACACGCGCGAGCGCCTGTTCCGTCGTGTCGACCGTGAGCACGCCGAAGCCGCACGGCACACCGGTGTCGAGCGCAACGCGCAGGATGCCGTCGCTCGCCCCCCGGCACACGTGGTCGTAGTGGTCGGTCTCGCCGCGGATCACGGCCCCGAGGCAGACGATGCCGTCGAAGCGACCGGACTCGGCGGCGAGCTTGGCCACGTATGGAAGCTCGAACGCGCCCGGCACGTCGAACGACGGCGGCGCGTCGATGCCCGCCTCGGCGAGCCGCTCACGGGCGCCGCGCTCCAGGCGCGCGGCGAGATCCTCGTAGAAGCGGGCCACGCAGAGTGCGACCCGCCACGGCGCCGGCGCCGCCTCCTCAGTGGCCACCCGAGCCCTCGCGCCGCTCGCGATCGGTCTCGGCCTCACGCTCGATCATCTCCTCGTCGAGCGCGAGGCCCTGGTGGTGGAGCGTGTGGCCCATCTTCAGCGCCTTGGCGCGCATGTACGCCTCGTTGTGCGGGTTGGGCGCGTGCTCGATCGGCACCTGGTCGGTGACCGACAGCCCGTAGCCCGTCAACCCGGAGATCTTCTTCGGGTTGTTCGTGAGGATCCGCATCGAGGAGAGCCCGAGGTCGGCGAGGATCTGGGCGCCGATCCCGTAGTCGCGCAGGTCGACGGGCAGGCCGAGGCGGAGGTTCGCGTCGACTGTGTCAAGCCCCTCCTCCTGCTGGAGCTTGTACGCCTTGAGCTTGTTGAGCAGGCCGATGCCGCGGCCCTCCTGGCTCAGGTAGAGGAGCACGCCGGTTCCCTCGCGTTCGATCATCGCGAGCGCCGCCTCGAGCTGCTCGCCGCAGTCGCAGCGCAGCGAGTGGAAGACGTCGCCGGTGAGGCACTCGGAGTGGACGCGCACGAGCACGTCCTGCTTGCCGGCGACCTCGCCCTTGACGAGCGCCACGTGGTGCTTGTTGTCGACGAGCGAGCGGTAGCCGACGGCGGTGAAGTCCCCGAACGCGGTCGGCAGCGCGGTGTCGACGACCCGCTCGACGAGCTTGTCGTGCATGCGCCGGTAGGCGATCAGGTCGGCGATCGAGATCATCTTCAGGCCGTGCTTGAAGCAGTACACGGCGAGGTCCTCGCCGCGGGCCATCGACCCGTCCTCGTTCTGGATCTCGCAGATGACGCCGGCGGGGTTGAGGCCCGCGAGGCGCGCGAGGTCGACCGAGGCCTCGGTGTGGCCGGTGCGCTCCAGCACGCCGCCCGCCTTCGCCTTGAGGGGGCGCACATGCCCGGGCTTGACGATGTCGCCCGGGCCCTTCGTCGGGTCGATCGCGACCTGCATCGTGTGCGCCTGGTCGTGGACGCTGATGCCCGTCGTCACGCCCTCGCGCGCCTCGATCGTCACCGTGAACGGCGTCTCGTGGGCGCTCTCGTTCTTGAGCGTCATCAGCTCGAGGCCGAGCTCGTCGCAGCGCTCGGGCGTGAGCGCGAGGCAGATCCAGCCGCCCGCCTGCCGGGTCATGAAGTTGATCGCGTCGGGGGTGACGAACTGGGCGGCCATGACGAGATCGCCCTCGTTCTCGCGGTCCTCGTCGTCGACGACGACGACCATCCGGCCGGCGGCGATCTCCTCGAGCGCCTCCTCGACGCTCGACATCGCGACCTTCGTGGTACCCGTCACGCTGATCGCCTCCGCTCGGCGTCCGGCCCCGCTTGTAAGTCGGCGGCGTGAATCATCCGGCTATCGACCAGCCTCTCTACGTACTTGGCGAGCACATCGACCTCCAGGTTGACGACCGTGCCGACCTCGGCGACACCGAGGTTGGTGCGTGCGAGCGTCTCGGGGATGAGCGACACCGTCAGCGAGTCCGTCGCCAGCTCGGCGACGGTGAGCGAGATGCCGTCGATCGTGATCGAGCCCTTCTCGACGACGTAGCGCAGGATCTCCGGCGGCGCGCTGATCTCGACGCGGCGCGAGAAGCCGTCCTCGGCGATCGCCACGACTTCGCCGGTCGCGTCGACGTGGCCCTGCACGACATGGCCGCCGAGCCGGTCGGTCGCTCGCAGGGGAAGCTCGAGGTTGACCGGCGGCCCGCCGGCCCGCGCCTCGGCCAGGGAGCTGCGCCGCAGCGTCTCGTGCATGACGTCGGCGTCGAACACGCCCGTTTCGGCGTCGACCGAGGTCGCGGTCAGGCACACGCCGTTGACAGCGATCGAGTCGCCCTCGGAGAGCTCGGGCACGAGCCGGCTGGCCACCGTGAGCCGCACGCCGTCGGCCGAGCGCTCCGCGCCGACGATCTCCCCGAGATCCGCGATCAGGCCGGTGAACATGCGCCCTCCCGGGAGTTCACCATGTCCTGATCCTCGCGGTGACGAGCAGGTCCTCGCCGACCCGCTCGCAGTGCAGCGAGTGGGCGCGCATCGCGTCCGCGATCTGCTCGACCCCCTCGCCCTCGAGCGGATCGCGCGCCGTGCGCCCGCCGAGGATCAACGGGGCGAGGAACAGCCGCACCTCGTCGATCTCGCCGGCGTCGAGGAACGCTCCCGCGAGCCGGGGACCGCCCTCCAGCATCACCGAACCGACCTCCGCCGCCCCGAGCAGGTCGAGCGCCGCGACGACGCGGGCCGGCTCGTTCTCGCCGGGCGCGACGATCACCTCCGCCCCGTGCGCCTCCAGCGCGTCGGTCGCCGAGCGCGGCGCCGCCCGGGAGACGACGATCGTGAGCGGGACCGTGCGCGCGTCGCGGACGAGGCGGCCGTCGAGCGGCAACCGCCCGAGCGCGTCGAACACGACGCGCCGCGGCTGACGCGGGGGCTCTCCGGCGGCGTCGTCCCCGTCGAACCGGGCGGTGAGCTGCGGATCGTCGGCGAGCGCGGTGCCGATGCCGACCGCGACCGCGTCGCACTCCGAGCGCCAGCGGTGGGTGAGCGCCCGGCTCTCGGTGCCCGAGATCCACTTCGAATCCCCGGAGCGCGTGGCGACCTTGCCGTCGAGCGTCATCGCGGACTTGAACAGCACCCACGGCCTTCCCGTGCGCGCGCGCTTGCGGAACGGCTGGTTGAGCATGCGGGCGCGGACCGCGAGGTCCTCGGAGGCGAGCACGACCTCGACGCCCTCGTCGCGCAGGATGCCGAGACCGCGCCCGTTGGCATGGGCGGACGGGTCGTCGGAGGCGACGACGACCCGACCGATCCCGGCCTCGCGGATCGCGTCGGTGCACGGCGGCGTGCGGCCCCGGTGGCAGCACGGCTCGAGCGACACGTAGAGCGTCGCCTCACGCAGGTCGGCGTCGCCGGCGGCGGCGATCGCGGCGACCTCGGCGTGCGGGCCGCCGAGCATGCCGTGGAACCCCTCGCCGATGACCCCGTCGCGGTCGGCGATGACCGCCCCGACGAGCGGGTTGGGCGACACCCGCCCACGTCCCTGCTCGGCGATCTCGATCGCCCGCGCGAGGTGGCGGCGATCGGTGGCGGGATCGAGGTTCATCGCGAGCGGGCCTGGAATGGGTGCGTACTCGCGTGAGCGGTCACTCAGATGAGGATAGATGTCGCTCAGCACCGCTACCGTCCGCAGCGATGAAGCTGATCATCCAGATCCCGTGCTTCAACGAGCAGCGGCAGCTCGGCGCCACACTCGCCGACCTGCCGCGGGAGGTGGACGGCTTCGACTCGGTCGAGCGGCTCGTGATCGACGACGGCTCGACGGACGAGACGCTCCGGGTCGCCCGTGAGCACGGGGTCGAGCATCTCGTGCGTCTCACCGGGCACCGGGGTCTCGCCGCCGCCTTCCAGGCGGGACTCGACGCTGGGCTGAAGCTCGGCGCGGATGTGATCGTCAACACCGACGCCGACGGCCAGTACCGCGGCTCGGACATCCCCCGGCTCGTGGCGCCGATCCTCGCCGGCACCGCCGACATGGTCGTCGGCGACCGCCGGATCGAGTCCAACGAGCACTTCTCCCGCACGAAGCGGACCGCCTCCCGGCTCGGCTCATGGGTCGTGCGCCAGGCTTCGTCGACCGAGGTGGCCGACACGACGTCCGGCTTTCGGGCCTACAACCGCGAGGCGGCGCTCCAGGTCCACGTCGTCTCCAAGTTCACCTACACGCTGGAGACGATCATCCAGGCGGGCAAGCAGCTCGTTGCCGTGGAGACGATCCCGATCGACACGAACCCGCCGACCCGGCCCTCGCGGCTGTTCCCCTCGATCCCCGCCTACATCCGCCGCAACGGGCTGTCGATCTTCCGCGTCTACTCCCAGTACGAGCCCCTGCGCGTGTTCTGGAGCGCGGCTGCGGTCATGGGGCTGCTCGCGCTCGCGGTGTTCGTGCGCTTCCTCGTGTACTTCGCCGAGAGCCCCTCGACCGCCGGCCGCGGACACATCCAGTCGCTGATCGCCGGCGCGGTGCTGTTCAACGCGGCGATGCTGCTCGGGGCGATCGGGGTCATCGGCGACCTGCTCGCCGCGCAGCGCACGCTCTCCCAGCAGACGTTCGAGCGCGTGCGCCGCATCGAGCTGGAGCTCGGGATCGAGCCGTCCCACTACGAACCGGGGCGCGAGCCGGTCGAGCTGTGACCGACGAGCAGCGGCTCGCCCGCGCGGCGGGCCATCCCGTGGCGGGTGCGACCTCCCCCGCGGCCCGGATCCCGGTTCCCACCGGCAACACGTTCGACAAGTACGGCTCGGCGCACCCGGTCGTGCGGCGGCTCATGGCGGGCTTCGAGCGCGCCGCCGCCGAGCTGCTCGACCACGCCGCACCCCGCTCGCTGCTCGACGTGGGCTGCGGCGAGGGCGTGCTCACCGAGCGCTGGGCGGCGCGGGACCCGGGCTGCGAGACCGTCGGCGTCGACCTGCCCGATCCCGAGCTCGCCGCCCGGTGGGCGGAGCGTCCGCCGCGCGCGAACCTCCGCTTCGCGACGATGGAGGCCGAGGCGCTCGCGTTCGACGATGACGCGTTCGAGCTCGTCGCCGCCACCGAGGTGCTGGAGCATGTCGCCGACCCGTGGGCCGCGCTCGTCGAGATGGGCCGGGTGGCCGCGCGCTGGCTGCTCGTCTCGGTCCCGCGCGAGCCGCTCTGGCGGATGCTCAACCTCGGCCGCGGGGCCTACCTCGCCGAGCTCGGCAATACGCCGGGGCATCTGCACCACTGGACCCCGGCGTCGTTTCGACGGCTGCTCGCGGCGCACGGCGAGATCGTGTGCGCCCGCGCGCCACTGCCGTGGACGATGCTGCTCGTGCGGGTCGGCTGATGTCGGTCTCCGGTCCGCTCGCGCCCCCCGAGCCCCGCGGCGCGCCCGAGCCGTCGCTCGCCGCCGGAACCCGCGTGCTGAGCGTCGGGATCGCGAGCACCGGGATCTTCACCTTCGCCTACCTGGCGAGCGCGAGCCACGTGCTCACGCCGCGCGCCTACAGCCGGGTGTCGCTGTGCTGGGCGGTGATGTTCGTGATCCTGTCGGTGATCTACCGGCCGATCGAGCAACTGCTCTCCCGCACGATCGCCGAGCGCCGCGCGCAGGGGATCGCGGCCCACCCGCTGCGCGTCCCGGCCGTCCTGCAGGCGGGGTTTGCGGCCGCCTTCCTCGCCGCGGCGCTCGCCGCGCGAGGCCCGATCGAACGCGGGATGTTCGGTGGCTCCTCGGTCCTCTACCGGGTGCTCGTCGTGGGCGTGCTCGCCTACGCGGGCAGCTACTTCGCGCGCGGCTGGCTCGCCGGGCATCGGGCGTTCGCGCTCTATGGGGCGCTCGTCTTCCTGGAGTCCGTCAGTCGCTTCTGTCTCGCGCTCGCGGTCGTCGTCGGGCTCGGGGGCGGGCTGACGCTCGTCGCGCTCGGAATGGCGGTCGCGCCGTTCGTGTCGCTTGCGGTGATGCCGGCCGCGTGGGCCCTCGCGCGGCGTCCGACGGCCGACGCGGCGGCGGTCGCCACACGACCGGCCGACGCGGAGCCGGGCGGGGTCCGGTCGCTCACGCTGCGCCACGGCGGCGGCTTTGCGACGAGCGTCGTCGCGATCATGCTCTCCGAGCAGACGCTCATGAACGCCGGCGTGCTCGTCGCCGCCGCGAGCGTCGGCACGACCGACCTGAACGGCGGCCTCGTCGGGTTCGTCTTCAACGTGATGCTCATCGTCCGCGCCCCGCTGCAGCTCTTCCAAGCGATCCAGACCTCAATCCTCCCCCACCTCACGGGCCTCGAGACGCGGCGTGACGTCCGCGCGGTGCGGCGGGCGATCCGGGTCACGGTCGCGGCGACCGGCGGGTTCGGGCTCGCGGTGGCGCTCGGGCTGCTCGCGATCGGGCCGGCGGTCATGGGGGTGGTGCTCGGCCACAAGGGCTTTCACTACGGCCGGTTCGGGCTGGCGGCGGTCGGCCTCGGCATGGGACTGCACCTGATCGCGGGCACGTTCAACCAGGCGGCGCTCGCCCGCGGCCACGCCGGGCGCGCGGCCGTATGCTGGCTGGCCTGCGCGGCGGCGTTCCTCGGCTTCCAGATCGCGCCGGCCGTCGCCGGACGCGTGGCCCGCGTCGAGCTCGGCTATTGCGGCGCGACCGCTCTCCTCGCGCTCGCGCTGTGGGCGGTCTATCGCCTCGGGAGGCGGTCTCAGACGGCGCCCGCGGCCTCGGCGAGCGCAGCGTAGGTGGCCGCGGGGTCCGCCGACCCGAACACCGCGGAGCCGGCGACGAGCAGGTTCGCGCCCGCCCGCGCGACCCGCGGAGCGGTCTGCTCGTTGATCCCGCCGTCGACCTCGACGCCCACCTCGTCGGGCAGCATCCGCCGCAGCCGGTGGAGCTTGTCGATCGAGCCCTCGATGAAGCTCTGTCCGCCCCACCCCGGGTTGACGGACATGCAGAGCGCCACGTCGAGCGTCTCGGAGGCGACGTCGACGAGGGTCTCGACCGGCGTCGCCGGGCACAGCGCCGCGCCCGCGGTGCACCCCGCCTCCCGGATCGTCTGCAGCGCGTAGTGCACGTGCGGGGTGGCCTCGACATGCATCGTGATCGAGTCGGCGCCGGCGGAGGCGATGTCCGCGACGTGCCGCTCCGGCCGCTCGATCATCAGGTGCACGTCGACGATCCCTCCCGCGTCGTGCACCGTGTCGGCGATCGCCTGCACCGCGACCGCGCCGAACGTGATCGGCGGGACGAAGTGCCCGTCCATCACGTCGACGTGAATGACGCGCGCGCCCGCGTCGAGCACCTCCCGCACCTGGGAGCGCAGGCGCCCGAAGTCGGCCGACAGGATCGAGGGGGCGACGCGGCGCTCGGTGAGCGCGACCGGACGGTAGTCGTGAGGCGCCATGAACCTCCCGCAGGATATGCGGGGCGGTGCGGGCCGCGTCCGGCTCGGCTCAGACGGCGACGAGCATCGAGGCCCGGCAGTGGTTGCACTCCACGACCGCCGTGCTCGACATCCGCACGATCGTCGAGTGCTCCCCGCAGTTCGGGCACACGGACACGAGCTCGTAGCGCTGCAGGCAGTACACGCAGCGGTAGCGGCCCGGGACGGTCGTCGGCCGCAGCCACGGCTCGTGGCAGTGGGGGCACTCCGGACCGAGGTTGACCGGGGACTCGCTCATGTGGAGATCCTCAGCCTACTTCCCGCGTGCGCCGTCGCCGATGCGCCGCTCGCCGCACACCGCGCGTCAGCGGCGTACGAGGCGCGCGACGAAGAACCCGTCCGTGCCGTCGCGATGCGGGAGCAGGCGCACGAACGGCCCGACATCACGCGCGCCCCCGATCGGGCTGACGTCGAAGCCGGGCTCGCCGTCAAGGAACCGCTCGATCACTCCCTCGGACTCCATCCTCGAGATCGTGCACACCGAGTAGACGAGCGTCCCCTCGGGAGCGAGCAGCGCCGCGCCGGCGCGCAGGAGCCGCAACTGCAGGTCGGGCAGGGCCGCAAGGCGCTCGGGCGTCACGCGCCAGCGGATGTCCGGTCGCGACTGGAGCGTGCCGAGGCCGCTGCACGGCGGGTCGACGAGCACCCGGTCGAAGCGCTCGTCCGTGTCGAGCGCGGCGGCGTCGGCGACGCGCACCTCCGCGCAGCGGACCCGCAGGCGGGCGAGCGTCCGCTCGAGCGCGGCGGCACGGCCGGGATGGCGCTCGACCGCGAGGACTCGCCCCTCGTCCGCCATGAGCGCCGCCAGCTGACCGGTCTTCGCGCCCGGCGCGGCGCAGAGGTCGAGCACCCGCTCCCCCGGCCGGGGGCCCAGCGCCCGCGCCGGGGTCATCGAGCCGCGCGACTGGCCCATGACCGCGCCCGCACGCCACAGCTCCGAGCCCTCGATGTCGAACGGCCCCTCGAGCACGAGGCCCTCGGCGATTCCCGGGGCGGGATGACTGGCGACCGGCAGCGCAGCCGCGACCGTCGGCGGATCGCTCACCAGCGTGTTGACGCGGACCGCCGACTCGGGCGGGCGGTTGACGGCCTCAAGCAGCGCCCGCGCCTCTTCGGTCCCGAGCTCTGCGAACCACAGCTCGGCGAGCCAACGCGGCACCGAGCGCAGGACGGCGGCGTGGCCGGGGGTCGCGTCGTCGAGCGCGTCGAGGATCGTACGGCCCTCCCGCGCAGCCCGGCGCAGGACGGCGTTGGCGAGCCCGGCGCCGCCGGGAGAGTCGCGCTTGGCGAGCTCGACCGTCTCGTTGACGGCGGCGTGGTCGGCGATCCCGTCGAGCAGCAGAAGCTGGGCGAGCCCGAGCCGGAGCGCCGCGAGCGTCGGGGCGTCGAGGCGCCGCAGCGGCCGGCTCGACAGCCTCTCGATCACGTGGTCGAGCGTCGCCCGCCGCTGCACGGTCGTATACGCGAGCGCGGTGGCGAGCGCCCGGTCGCGCGGGTCAAGGCGGGCGGCCGCGGCGGCGAGCGCGCGGTCGGCGTAGGCGCCCTGCTCGAACACCCGCCGTACGACCGTGAGCGCGCAGACGCGCGCCGGCGAAACCTCGGTCACCTCGGTGCGTGGCCGCGCGCCCAGGCGGCGGCGTCCATCCGCCGTCCGCCCGCGGGCTGGACCTCGCCGAGCTCGAGCGCCGAGGGTCCTGCGCACCCGAGCACGGGCGGCGTCCGCGTGAGATCGAGTTCCCCCGCCGCCGGGTCGCCGGGCCCGCCGGGGCGTGCCCGGGCGTCCCACACGCCGAGGCGAGCGCCGTCGGGCAGCGTGAGCGCCGCCCCGATGTGGGGGTTGAGCGCGCGGATCCGACGCTCGAGCACGCCGGCGGGCTCCGCGCTCGGGTGCAGCAGCCGGTCCCCGGCGGTGATCTTCTCGGCGTACGTCGCGCCCTCGTCGGGCTGCTCCTCGAAGCGGAGCCCGTCCGGGCCGGCGTCGAGCGCCTCGATCAGCAGCCTCGCGCCGAGCTCCTGCAGCCGCTCCGACAGCGTGCCGTACGTGTCGCCCGGCTCGATCGGCTCCTCGCCGCGGAGCGCGACCGGGCCGGTGTCGAGGCCCGCGGTGAGGCGCATGATGGACACGCCGGTGCGCGCGTCGCCGGCCATGATCGCGCGCTCGATCGGCGCCGCCCCGCGCCAGCGCGGCAGCAGCGAGGGATGGACGTTGAGCACCTCGTGGTCTGAGAGCAGCGGCTCCTTGATGAGCGCGCCGAACGCGCACACGACGAGCACGTCGGGGGAGGCGGCGGCGATCCGCTCGCGCGCGGGCGGTTCGTTGACCGACGGGGGCTGGGCGAGCTCGAGGTCGAGCTCCCGGGCCGCGTCGGCGACCGGCGGGGCGGCGAGCCGGCGGCCGCGGCCGCGCGGCCGGTCGGGGCGGGTGATGACGAGCCGTGGACGATGCGGGGTCGCCGCGAGCGCGCGCAGCACCGCGGCAGCGAACGGCGAGGTGCCGAGGTAGACGGTGCGCACCGGCCGAAACGAGCCCCGACCGCCCTCAGGCGTCGCCGAGAGCGGCGCGGAGGGCCTTCATCGCCTCCTTGCGCTCCGAGCGCCCGATCCGGTCGAGCACGAGCACGCCGTCGAGGTGGTCCATCTCGTGCTGGATGACCCGCGCCTCGAGCCCCGCGGCCTCGACGAGCACCGGCTCGCCGTGCACGCCCCGGGCGCGGACGCGCACGTGCACGGCGCGTTCGACCGGGACGTGGACGCCCGGCAGCGAGAGGCATCCCTCCTCGAGGCTCTCGGCCTCGCGGCCGGCCCATTCGAGCTCGGGGTTGACGAGCGCGGCGACCGGCGACTGCGGGTGCACGCGGTAGACGAGCACGCGGTGCAGCACGCCGAGCTGCGTGGCGGCGAGGCCGACGCCGAGCGCGTCGTGCATGAGCTCCCCCATGCGCTCGACCTCCCGCACGAGGTCCTCGTCGAAGCGCTCGACCGGGCGAGCGCGCGTCCGCAGGACGGGGTCCCCCCACTTGCGCACGTGGGCGAGCGCACGGTCGCGCCGCGCCCGGGTCTCCGGGTCGAGCTCGGGCGGCTCGTCCTCCTCGGGCTCGACCTCGACCGCGTCGAGCTCCGCCTCGGTGGCGTGTTCGGTCATCCCCTCGAAGTCTACGGAGGCGGGTCGGCCGGTGATCGACGCTCCCGCAGGCCGGCCCGCCGGGTGAACGCAGGCAGGCTACTGGGGGTCGACGTCGACGCTCACGCTCACCCCGGCCCGGGCGGCCGCCGGGCCGACCGCGTCGACGGCCGCGCCGACCGCGTCGATCGCCGGTCGCCGCTCACGGGCCTTGACGACGATCTGCGTACGGTGGCGCCCGCGCAGGCGAAACAGCGGCGCGGGCCCCAGGAGGAGCGCCTCGCCGTGCACGAGCCGGGCGTGGATCGCCTCCGCCGCCTCGCGCGCGGGCGCCTCGGACTCGGCCGCGCAGACGACGCGGATGAGCGACGCATACGGCGGGTAGGCGAGCGCCCGCCGGCGGATGAGCTCGTCGGCGATGAACCCGTCGGCGTCGTGCTCGGCGGCGAAGCGCAGCGGCCGCGCGTCGGGCGCGAGCGTCTGCACGAGCACCCGGCTCGCCCCCGCACCCGGGCGCCCGTCCCCACCCGGGCGGCCGATCCGCCCCGCGAGCTGGGTGACGAGCGAGAACGTGCGCTCCTCGGCGCGGAAGTCGGGGAAGCGGAGCGTCTGGTCGGCGTCGAGCACGACCCCGAGCGAGACGTCGGGGAAGTCGTGGCCCTTGGCGACCATCTGCGTCCCGACAAGCAGGCCGGCCGGTGCCCGCTCGAACGCCTGCAGCGTGCGGGCGCGGACCTCGAGGCCCGTTGCGCCCGCGTCGAGGCGGAACACGGGGAAGCCTGCGGAGCCGAGCGCCTCCCGCAGCTCGTGCTCGATGCGCTCGGTGCCCGCGCCGTGGCGCGCCACCGACACCGACGCGCATTCCGGGCAGCGCCCGGGGACCGGCTCACGGTGCCCGCAGTGGTGGCAGGCGACGTGGCCGCGCAGCGCGCCGGACGACCGCGCGGCGTGCAGGACGAGCGCGACCTCGCAGTTCGGGCACAGCCACACGTGCCCGCAGGAGCGACAGGAGAGGAAGTTCGACCAGCCGCGCCGGTTGAGCAGCAGGATCGCCTTGCCGCCGCCGTGGCGCAGGTCGGCGAGCGCCATCCGGGTCTCGGGGTGCAGCGGCTGGTGGGACCCGCGCATGTCGAGCACCTCGACCGGCGGCATCGCGCGCCCGTCGACCCGGTGGGGCAGCGACAGCCGGCGCATCTCGGTGACGGTCTCCGGCCGCGGCGTGGCCGAGCCGAACACGAGCAGCGCGTCATGCTCGCGGGCCCGCCGGCGAGCGACGCCGCGGGCGTCGTAGCGGGGGTCGCCCTCGTGCTTGTAGGAGCTCTCGTGCTCCTCGTCGACGACGATCAGCCCGATGTCCTCGAGCGGCGCGAGCACCGCGGAGCGCGGCCCGACGCACACCCGCGCCTCGCCGCAGCGCAGGCGCATCCACTCGTCGTGGCGCTCGCCGGCGGACAGCGCCGAGTGCAGGACCGCGACGACGTCCCCGAAGCGCGCCTGGAAGCGGCCGAGCGCCTGGGGCGTGAGCGCGATCTCGGGCACGAGCACGATCGCCGTCCGACCCAGGTCGAGCGCCGCCTGCACGGCGGCGAGGTAGACCTCGGTCTTGCCCGAGCCCGTCACCCCCTGCAGCAGGAACTCCTCGCGCCGACGGGCGGCCGGCGCGTGGAGGACGGCGAGGAGCGCGTCGGCGGCGGCGCGCTGATCCGGGGTGAGCGGCGGCGCGAGCGCGTCGGCGCGCCCGACGACGAGATTCGCCGGGCGGCGGGGCACGATCCGCGGCGCGATCTGGACGAGACCGCGGCGCTCGAGCCGGCGCAGCGCCTCGGTCCCGAGCTCCGCGGCGGTCGCGGTCCCGCCCCGCGCGGCGAGCTGTTGCAGCAGCGCCCGTTGGGCGTCGGTGAGCGCCCGCCCTCCGGCGCGCTGGGCATCGAAACCACGGCTGGGGTGGTTGAGATGCCCAGCGCCCCCCGGATCCCCGAGCACGGCGGCGCCGTCGGCGGTGAGCGTCGCGACGAGCGCGCGCTTCGCGCCCCGGCCGTCGGCGGCGCCCGGCGGGAGCATGAGCGCGAGCGCCCGCGCGGTCGTCGAGCAGTACTCGCGCGCCATCCACCGCGCGAGCGCGACGAGCTCGGGCGTGAGCCCCGCGTTGAGCACGCGCTCGGGGGTCGCGAGCCGCTCCGGGGCGAGCTCGGAGCCCGCGGCGAGCTCGACGACCACGCCCGGGACCTTCCGCCCGGAGAACGGCACCCGGAGCAGCGCACCGACCGCGACCTCGGCGGCCATCGCCTCCGGCACCGCGTAGTCGAACGGGCCGCGCACCGCCCGGGTGCGCGTGAGCGGCTGCACGCGGGCGATCATGGCCGGCGCGGGCTCACGACCACCATCGGCGACCTCAGGCGGTCGCCCGACGCCGGGACCGGCGCTCGCCGCCGGTAGCGCGGTCGCCGGCCCCGCCCTGCGCCTGCTCGCCGCGCTCGACGAAGTCGATGATCGCCGGCACCCCCTCCAGGCGGTAGCGCTCGCGCAGCCGGTTCTCCAGGAAGTAGGCGTAGTCGCGGGTGACCCGGGCCCGCGAGTTGACCTGGATCGAGAAGCGCGGCGGACGCTCGGCGGTCTGAGTCATGAAGATGAGACGCAGCCGGTGGCCGGAGCGCGCCCCCTTGCCGCCGTTGCCGACCGGCGGCTGGCGGACCGCGACCGCCTCGGACAGGAAGCGGTTGAGCTGCGCGGTGGGGATCCGGGCGCGCGCCCGGTCGGCGAGCGCGACCGCCTCCACGAGCAGCCGCTCCACATGCCGGCCGGTCCTCGCCGACGCGGTGAGCACGCGGGGACGGAGGCGAAGCTTCCGCAGCACCCGGGCGCGCTCGTAGTCGAGGTCGACGCCTTGAGCGATGTCCCACTTGTTGAGCACCAGCGCGGTCGCGCACCCGGAGCGCATCGCGAGCTCGGCGATCCGCAGATCCTGGGTGGTGACGCCGGCGGTCGCGTCGCAGACGACGAGCGCGACGTCGGCGCGCTGCGCGGCCCGCTCGGAGCGGAGCGCCGTGTAGTACTCCACCGAGTCCCCCACCTTCGCCTGGCGGCGGATGCCGGCCGTGTCGACGAGCACGATCCTTCGCTCGCCGAACTCGATCGGCTCATCGATCGCGTCGCGCGTCGTGCCCGCGACCTCGGACACGATCACCCGCTCGGAGCCCGCGAAGCGGTTGAGCAGCGAGGACTTGCCGACGTTCGGCCGCCCGATGAGCGCGAGCCGGATCGCGTCGTCGTCGCGGTCCTCCTCGTCAGCGAAGAGGTCCCCAGCCTCTCCGAGCGCGACGATCCGGTCGAGGAGATCGCCGGTGCCGAGCCCCTGGGCCGCCGACACCGCGATCGGATCGCCGACCCCGAGCGCGTAGAACTCGGCGGCGAGCGGGAGGTCCTTCGCCGAGTCGATCTTGTTCGCGGCGACGAGCACCGGGAGCGCGCCCCGGCGGAGCATCTCGGCGAGCTCGGCGTCGCCGGGCCGCAGGCCGGCGCGGGCGTCGACGACGAGCACCGCCGCGTCCGCCTCGGCGAGCGCGGCCCGCGCCTGCGCCTGGATCTGGGCGGCCATCGCGTCCTCGTCCTCGAGGTCGACGCCGCCGGTGTCGATGAGCGTGAGCGGCCGGCCGTTCCACTCGGTGCGCAGCTCCTTGCGGTCGCGCGTGATGCCGGCGCGCTCGTGCACGACCGCCTCCCGCGACTCGCTGAGGCGGTTGACCAGCGAGGACTTCCCGACGTTCGGATATCCGACGATCGCGACCTTCATGGCGCCCTCAGTATGCCCGCGCGTGCGCCGGACTCAGGCGCGGACCGCGTCGACGAGCGCGGCCACGCGGCCGACGACCTCGTCGAGCGACAGGCCGGTCGTGTCGAGCGTCACCGCATCGGGGGCGGCGCGCAGCGGCGAGTGCTCACGCGTCGTGTCGCGCCCGTCGCGCTCGGCGATCTGGGCGAGCACGTCGGCGACCGGCAGCCCGAGCTCAGCGGCGCGCCGCTCGGCGCGCACCTCCGGGGAGGCGGTGAGGTACACCTTCACCTCGGCCTGCGGCCAGACGACCGTGCCGATGTCGCGGCCCTCGGCGACCCACTCGCCTCCTGAGCCGAGCAGCGCCCGCTGCTGCTCCACCATCGCCGCCCGCACCTCGGGCACGGCGGCGACCGCCGAGGCGCCCTCGGAGACCGCGGGATCGCGGATGAGCCCCGTCACCTCCTCCCCGTCGAGCAGCACCCCGCCGCCAGGTAGTAATTCTATCGAAATAGTCCTGGCGACGTCGGCGGCTGCCTCGGGATTGATGCCCCGCCGCTGCGCCGCCAGCGCCACCGCCCGGTACATCGCGCCGGAGTCGAGGTAGACGCCCCCGATCCGCCCGGCCACGGCACGGGCGACCGTTGACTTCCCGGCGCCCGCCGGCCCGTCGATCGCGACCACCGTCATCCGACCGCCTCCACGACCGCGCCCGTCGCCGGCCACAGCGAGAAGAACGCCGGGCACGTCTTGGCAACGACGCCCGGGTCCTCCAGCTCGACCGGCACGCGCGCGCCGATCAGCGAGAACGCCATCGCGATTCGGTGGTCGTCGAACGTCGGCAGCCGCGCCGGACGCGGTGGGCCGGGATGGACGCGGAGCCAGTCGCGCCCCTCCTCGATGTCGATCCCGAGCGCGCGCAGGTTCCGCGCGGTGGCGTCGACGCGGTCGGACTCCTTGACGCGGGCGTGGCCGATGCCCGTGATCGTCGTCGGCCCGTCGGCGAACACGGCAGCGCAGGCGAGCGTCATGAACACGTCCGAGCTGGCGTTCATGTCGGCCTCGATACCGCGCAGCCGCGCCGGCCCGGTGAGGGTCAGCGGCGCGCGGCCGGCCACCGCGCAGCCCATCGCCTGCAGATGGGAGACGAGCTCGATGTCGCCCTGGCCGGTCGCGTCGAGATCGAGACCCGGGAGCGTCACGGTCGTGCCGGTGAGGGCGGCGCTCGCCAGAAAATACGACGCGGTCGAGACATCGGGCTCGACCGTGTAGCGGCCGGGGGTCCGGTAGCCGCCGGCGGCGATCCGCAGCGCACCGGGCTCGCGCTCGACCGAGGCCCCGAATGCCCGCATCGCGTCGAGCGTGAGCTCGAGGTACGGCGCGCTCACGAGCGAGCCGAAGCGGAGCGTCGTCGCCTCCCGGGCGAGCGGCGCGGCGATCGCCAGCCCGGACAGGAACTGGCTGGAGACCGACGCGTCGACGGCGACGACGCCCCCCGCGAGGCCGCCGGCGACGAGCGTGAGGGGCAGCGCGTCGCCGTCGATCGCCGCCCCCTGGGCGCGGAGCGCGGCGAGCAGGGGGCCGAGCGGGCGGCGGCGCAGCTGCGGGTGCCCGTCGACCGCGAACCGGCCCTCGCCGGCGGCGAGCACCGGCACCAGGAACCGCCCAACGGTGCCGGCCATGCCGCAGTCGACCACCACCGCCTCCCCGGCCGGCGCCCGCGGCGGCCCGCCGAGCCCGTCGACGACGACGGCCTGCCCACTCGCGTCCCGGACGCGGTGCACGCCGGCGCCGAGCGCGCGCAGCGCCGCCATCATCACCTCGGTGTCGTCGGCGAGCAGCGGCGCGACGAGGCGCGTCGAGCCCGCGGCGATGCCCGCCAGGAGCAGCGCGCGGTTCGTGAGCGACTTTGACCCGGGGACGCGCACCGACCAGCGCGCGGGCGGCGCCCCCGGGGCGACGCGCACGACGGCCGGCCTCCGGCCCGCCCGAACCGCGCCCGAGGCCGCGTTCACGGCCCCGCCACCGGGAATCCGAGTCCCCCGATCAGCGCCGCGGCGCGCTCGGCGGAACCGCGACCGGCGATCCAGAGCGCGATGACGCCTTCGCTCATGTCGGGGGCCGGCGAGAGCGCCATGTCGGCGATGTTGACCCCCGCGCGCCCCAGCTCAAGCGCGATGCGCGCGACGACGCCCGGCTGGTTGGGAACCGAGGCGCGCAGCTGGAAGACGTCCTCGCCCGCGAGATGCGACTCGAGCAGCGTTCGCCGGTCCTCGGCGGCGGCGTCGTTCCAGTCGGTGATCGCCTCCGGATCGCCGTCGGCGAGCGCCCCCCGCACCGCCTGCAGGCGCTCGAGCGTGCCGTCGAGCTCGCGCAGGAGCGCGTCGCGGTTGGCGAGATAGATGTCGGTCCAGATCGCACTCGGCGCGCCCGCCACGCGCGTCGCGTCGCGGAAGCTCGGACCGGTCGCCGGCAGCCGCTCCCCGCCGGCGCGCAGCGTCGCCGCCGCCTGGGCGACGAGCACGTTCGCAAGCACGTGCGGCAGGTGCGAGACGGCGGCGAGCACCCGGTCGTGGGTGTCGGCGTCGATCGCCGCGGGCTGCGCGCCGATGCCGCGCAGCAGGCGGTGGAGGCGCTCGTAGAGCACGCCGGAGGTCGCCTCCCGCGGGGTGAGGTACCAGGTGGCGGCATCGAACAGGTCCGCGCGCGCGTGCGCGACGCCGGCCGTCTCCGCGCCCGCGAGCGGGTGGCCGCCGACGAACCGCGGATCCGCGAACGCCTCGACGACCGCGCGCTTGGTCGAGCCGACGTCGGTGACGACGCACTCGGGACCGGCGGCGGCGAGCGCCTCGGCGACGAGCCCCGGCAGGCGCGCGACCGGCGCCGCGCAGAAGACGGCGTCGGCGCCGGCGACCGCCGCGGCGACCGAGCCGGCCGCGCGCCCGAGAGCGCCGCGCCTCACGGCGGCGGAGAGCGCCGGCTTCGCCGGGTCCCAGCCGGCGACCTCCGCGGCGAGCCGCTCGCGCGCGGCGAGCGCGATCGAACCCCCGATCAGCCCGACGCCGAGCACCGCGATCCGCACCGCGTTCGTCCCGACCGCTTACGAGCGCTCGCGCCGCGCGCGGACGGCCTGAGCGAGGCCGTCGAGCACCTCGACCGTCTGCTCCCAGCCGATGCAGCCGTCGGTGATCGACTGGCCGTAGACGAGCGGCCGGTCGGGGTTCGCGGGATCGTGGTCCTGGCGGCCCTCGACGAGGAACGACTCGATCATCACGCCCACGATCCGGCCGTCGCCCGTCGCGATCTGGTCGCCGACCTCGCGCGCGACATCGGGCTGGCGCTCAGGGCGCTTACCGGAGTTGTCGTGGGAGAGGTCGATCATCACCCGCTCCGGCAGCCCGACGGCGCGCAGCCGCTCGCACGCGGAGCGGACCGAGGCGGCGTCGTAGTTCGGCGCGCTCCGGCCGCCGCGCAGGATGAGGTGGCAGTCGGCGTTGCCCGTCGTGTAGAGGATCGCCGGCGTGCCCTCGTCGTCGATGCCGGCGAACGCGTGCCCGACGCCGGCGGCGCGAACGGCGTCGACCGCGACCTGCACGTCCCCGTCGGTGCGGTTCTTGAAGCCGACGGGCATCGACAGGCCCGAGCCGAGCTGGCGGTGGATCTGGCTCTCGACGGTGCGCGCCCCGATCGCGCCCCAGCAGACGGCGTCGGAGATGTACTGCGGGGTGATCGGGTCGAGGAACTCACAGCCGACCGGCAGGCCGACTCCGAGCACCTGAACGAGCAGCCGCCGCGCCATCCGCAGTCCGGTGTTCACGTCGCTCGAGCCGTCGAGGTGGGGGTCGTTGATGAGCCCCTTCCAGCCGATCGTCGTGCGCGGCTTCTCGAAGTAGACGCGCATCGCGATGCACAGGTCCTCGTCGTACTCCGCCGCCTCCTCGGACAGGCGCTCCGCGTACTCGCGCGTCGCGTCGACATCGTGCACGCTGCACGGGCCGACGACGACGAGGAGCCGGTCGTCCTCACCGCGCAGCACGCCCTGGACGTCGGCGCGGCCGCGCAGCAGCACCTCGGCGTGCACGTCGGAGAGCGGGATCTCCTCCATCAGCTCGCGGGGAGCGGACAGCGGCACGCTGCGCTGGATGCGCCGGTCGCGGATGCGGCCGCTGCGCGTCGAGGGGTCGGCCATCACAGTCCTTCGGACAGGTGAGTCCAGATTCGGATCTGTCATCAGTACCCCGTGGTCATCGAGTGGTTCCTCTTCGCCGGTCTGCGCCGTGGCGCCCATCGTGTGCATCTCGGTGCGTCCTTTCTTACTACGCCGGAAGGTCGGTCCGCCCGAGCCACCCCTTCGGGTGGGGGGCCGCGGGCGGGGCGGGTCCGCGCGGGACCCGCACTCAGCGGGTGTCGGCGCCCGACCTCCGGATCTGCCGCGCTCCTGGCGGCGCGAGGGAGTGGGCCGAGCGCCTAGCTCAATCGCCAGGCGTAGAAGCGCGCGTAGCAGCACCACCCGAAGGAGGCGTCGTGACCGACGGCGGTGGGGGTGCGAACGCTCATGCGCACGCGTAGTTCTACCAGACGGTGCCCGGAGGCCCGGCGACGACGGTCGTCGATCGCCGGCGGGCGTGGGGCCGCGGTGGCGGACCTGGGCGGCCGAACCGGCTCAGGAGCTCGGCACGGTCACCGAGACCGTCCGCGCACACTTCGCCGCGAGCGGAGCCGGGACGTTGTAGGGACGCAGCACCCAGCCGTTCAGGCCCGTCTCGGTGAACAGCACCATGCGCACGTGGTGGCTGAGGAGCCACGGCGGGTTAAACATCACGTGATCGCCGTTGACGCCCATCGACCATGCGAGCTGGGTCTGGTAGCCGTTGAGCGCGGCGGGCGGCCCGCAGGCGAGGATCGCCCTGGGGCCGCCGGCCTTCGCGATCGCCTCCGACATGTGGCGCTTGACGACGCCGAAGTTGCGGACGGCCGGGACCATGTCGCGGACGCGGCGCTGGCGCAGGTGCAGGAAGAAGCCGACCCCGGCGATCAGGCCGAGCGCGAGCACCGGGCCGAGCAGGCCGGCCGTCCACCGCCAGGCACGCGCCGAGCCGGCGAGCGCCGGCGACGGGCCGGCGAGCGCCTGGGCGATCCCGTACCCGGCGACGACGATCATGACCGCCGCCGGCTCGATCATGTAGCGCGCCACCGCCGAGAAGCCGTGGTAGGCGAACGCCATCTCGACGACCAGCCAGAGCGCCGTCGCCGCGGTGAGGACGAGCACGTGCCGGTCGCGGCGCACGAGTCCGACGAGGATCCCGAGCGCCGCCGCCGCCTGCATCGGCCACTCGTAGTACGTCAGCCAGCGGCGGAGCACCGGGAGCACCGGCTCGCCCTTGATCGCGACCGCCTTGCCCTGGTCGAGCTTGCTCGCCTGGAAGATGCTCTTGGCCGCAACCGCCGTCGGCAGGTACCACGCGATCAGCGTCATGACCCACCCGCCGAGCACGAGCACGCGGCTGCCCGGCACCCGGCGCAGCAGGTAGATGCCGTACAGGAACAGGAACGGCCACGCCTCCGGCCGGTTGAGCCCCGCGCAGAACAAGAGCACGTAGGCCAGGCGCGGGCGGCGCGAGAGGTGCGCGTCGACCGCCGCGAGCACGATCGCCGCGCACATCGGGTCGGAGTCGGCGATGAACGTCAACCGCCACAGGCTCTGCGGGGGACTGAGGTGCAGGGGCAGGCCGTACCCCTGCATGCCGAGCACCCCGACCGCGGCGAACAGCGCACCGATCCAGGCGGCCGCTCTCAGCCGCCGCCCGGCGATCGACCCGCGGTCGGCGAGCATCAGCCGGTAGACGATCCGCCCGGCGAACGGCGCCATCGCGAGCGTGCCGGCCACCATCGCGATCGACTCGAGGCGCGGCGGCGTGGCGCCGCCGAACAGCGACATCGGCAGCGTGAAGACGATCATCAGCGGTTTCCACGACGGCGCCGAGTTGAGGTTGAGGTTCCCGTAGAGGAGCTGGTGGCCCCAGATCAGCCAGCCGTAGGCGTCGAACGACGGCGTCATCCCGGTGACGAGCACGAGCGCGACCGCCCCGCCGATCACGGCGGCGGCAACGAGCAGCCACACCCACCAGCGCCACAGCGGCCGCGCTGCCGCCTCCAGCCCGGGGCGGCCGCGCCCGGCGACGGCGGCGGCCAGTCGTGGGCCCTCCGCGATGACGCCCGGGCCTGCGCCCGATTGCGGGGCGCTAGAGGAGCTCACCCATCGCTCCGAGGAAGCGCCGGTTGTCGGACTCGGTCCCGATCGTCACCCGGAGCGCCCCCGGCCGTCCGAGGGAGGAGCCGGCGCGCACGAGCACCCCCCGCTCGCGCAGCCCGCTCACGACGTCGGGCTCGACGTCGGCGTCCGGCAGGCGCGCCCAGACGAAGTTCGCGTCGGACTCCGCGACCCAGCAGCCGAGCGCACGCAGCCCGTCGGTGAGCTCGAGACGGGCGGCGACCGTGTGCGCGACCCGGCGCTCGACCTCGTCCTGATGGCCGAGCGCCTGCACGGCGGCGGCCTGGGCGGGGGCGTTGAGGTAGAACGGCTGTCGCACCTGGTCGATCGCCTGGCGCAAATCCTCTGACCCGCACAGGCCATAGCCGACGCGCATGCCGGCGAGGCCGTAGGCCTTGGAGAACGTGCGCAGCAGCATGAGGTTCGGATGACGGCGCAGCAGCTCGACCGATGCGTACGGGTCACCGAGCGCGAGCGCGAACTCGCAGTACGCCTCGTCGAGGATGACCGCGCAGTACGGGGGGACACGCCCCAGGAACGCGTCGATCGCGTCGAGGCCGAGTGACGTCGAGGTCGGGTTGTTCGGGTTGCAGACGAGCACGAGGCGGGTGGCGACAGTGATCTCGGCGGCCATCGCGTCGAGGTCGTGGCGGTCCTCCGCGTCGAGCGGGACCTCGAGGGCGCGCGCGCCGGAGGCCGCCGCCAGGTGCGGGTAGACCGAGAACGACGGCCAGCCGTAGACGACCTCGGCGCCCGGCTCAAGCAGCGCCTCGCCGGCGCAGAGCAGGATGTCGCAGGAGCCGTTCCCGAGCACGATCCGGTTCAGCGGGATGCCGTACCGGGAGGCGAGCGCCTCGCGCAGCGGCCGGTAGGCGGGATCCGGATAGCGATTGACGCCGGCGAGCGCGCGATGCGCGGCGGCGATCGCATCCGGGTGCGGCTCGAAGCACGACTCGTTGGAGGCGAGCATCGCCACGTCCTCGCCGAGGTCGTAGCCGGCCGCCAGCGGGTAGGCGGGGATGCGGCGGATGCGCTCTCCGAACTCGATCGGCATATGCGGCGATCAGGTTATTGGGCGGTCTATTGGGCTGAGGTGAGATCTTGGCGCAGCGACTGCGCGGCCCCCAGGTACACGTGCTGGGGGTCGTGACCGGGCTCGGCGTAGTAGTGGGCGAGGACGCGGATGACCGACGGGAGCGCACCGGGGACGGGGATCTCCCGCGCGCACAGCAGCGGCACCCGGTCGAAGCCGAGGCGCCGCGCCGCCACCGCCGGGAACTCCGCATCGAGGTCCGGGGTGAGCGTGAAGATGCAGCTCACGAACGCCTCGACCGCAAGCGCGTTGCGGCTCATCAGCTCGCGGATGAGCACGTCGGTGGCGTCGAGGATCGCGTCCTTGTCGTTGGCCGCCACGCTATTGGCGCCTCGGAGCGCGAACAGACGCATACGGCCGCGGATGGTAGTGGGAGGCCCCTCCGGCTTGAGCTGGGCCCCCACGGTAGTGGGAGGCCCCTCCGGCTTGAGCTGGGCCCCCACGGCTTGAGCTGCGCCCCTGCTTGAGCTGCCAGACGGTCGCGCACCCCTCGGGAAGCTCGTTGGAGACCAGGCCACGCAGCTCCCGGTCGACCGCCGCCCGCCGCGCCCCGCAGCCGCCGAGCAGCCATTCGGCGCCGGTGCCGCGCACGAACCGCCGGGCGGCGGCGGGCGCCATCTCCCCCTGCAGGAGCGTCTCCATCGTGCGCTTGCGCACGTCGCAGCGCGGCTCGGACCACAGGCAGTCCCCGATGTACGTGCGGTGGCCGGTGACGCCGGGGACGACCTGGCCGAGCCGGAACGCCGCGAGCACGCCCCCGCGCGGACCGACGACGGTGAGATGGCGAAGCGCACGGCTCTCCGACGGCGTGACGAAGTTCCCGCTCGTCGGGGACGGTCGCAGGAACGTGTGCGCGTAGCCCATGCAGTACGCGGTCGCCGGCACGGTGAGGAGCGCGATCCCGAGGACGGCGAGCGCGCGTCCGTGACGGAGCCGGTCAAGCCTCGCGCGGTGGACGCCGCGCACCGCGAGCACCGCCATCGGCAGCGGCAGCCCGCCGACCGCGTGCAGCGGCGTCGCGCCGAGCGCGGACTGCGAGAACACCCAGATGACGACCGCGGCCGGCACCCAGGCGCGAAGCAGGAGCTCGAGCGTGTCGCGCGGACGGCCGCGGTAGCCGAGCAGCGCACACGCGAGCAGCGGCGCCGCGGCGAGCAGCGTCGCGGTCGCCGAGAACGTGTGCCGGGCGCGCTGTTGGCCGACCCGCCACACCGCGTCGAGATGGCCGAGGCCGAAGTAGTAGAGCAGCGGCAGCGCGACGAGCGCGAGCGTCACCGCGGCGAGCGCCGGCGGCCGCGCCCAGGCCCGATCGCCCGCCCGGCGGGCTCGGAGCGTGGCCGGAGGGCGGGCGGGACCGCACAGCTCGGCGATCACGACGATCAGGAACATGAGCTCGCCCTGCCAGGGGTGCAGCAGGCCGGCGAGCGCGCCGAGCAGCCCGGGGACGAGGGTGAGGCTCCCCCGCTCCCGGGCGTCGGCGTAGACGATCAGCCCGGCGGTGATGAGCGCGGCCGCGAGGAGTCCGAACGGGTACCCCCAGGACTGCCACACGGACATCATGTCCCCGATCACCCCGAGCGAGCCGTTCACGTCGCTCAGCGACGCGTAGAACAGCGCGAGCACGAGCGCGGCCCGGCGGTCGAACGTCCGCTCGAAGCAGCGACGGGTGAGCGCGACGGCGGCGAGCGTGACCGCGATGACGGCGACGGGCTTCCACAGCATGAGCGCGAGCCAGGAGGCGACACCGGCGCGGACGAGCAGGCCCGAGAGCAGAATCGCCGGCTGCAGGTAGTCGGCGGTCGTCGGGCGCAGCACGAACATGTCGGCGATCAGCCAGTGGTGGGCGGAGGACTGGATCCACGCGAGGTACTGGAGCTGGTCGACGGCGAAGAATCCGTCGGTGCGCGTCCACACGAGCCCGTGGGCGCGGGCGATCGCCAGATCGGAGACGACGTCCCACAGCGACAGCAGCGCGAGCACGACGAGCGCGCCGAGCTCGAAGCGGTCGAGCGACCGGGGTCGACCACGGAGGCCGCGGCGGGACGGCACCGGCGCGCTCAATACGCGAGCCGGTGCTGGAGCGCGAGCGACGCGCGGCCGGCCTTGGTGATCGTCAGCAGGCTGAGGTTGTGGTCGTTCATGAGCTGCGTCGTCGTCGGCGCGAACGTGAGCAGCATCCACAGCGTGAGCACGACCGACGCGCGGCGCAGCCCGGCCGAGCGGCCGAGCACCGCGAACGGCAGCATCCACACGACGTACCAGGGCACGACCCACGACAGGCTGAGGATGAGCGCGACGGTCGACCAGCCGGCGCCCTCCAGCCAGCGCTCGCGCCGGCGCGCGAGCTGATAGGCGATGACCGCGACCAGGAGCGCGGTCGCGACGTGCAGGACCGTCTTCGACCCCCCCACCCCGAAGATCAGCCCGACGAGGTTCGGGCCGCTGAAGTTCGTCAGCAGCGTGCTCTGCTGCGAGAGGTTCGGCGGCGCCGTCCCGAACAGCGCAAGGCTCGCGGCGGCGATCGGGAGGAGCGCCAGCAGCACCCCCTCGACGAACCGCCGCCGCGGCGGCCGGCCGGCGAGCGGAACGAGCAGGAACGGCAGCAGGATGACCGCCGTGAACTTGACGGCGACCGCCGCCATCAGGCACGCGCCGGCCGCCCGCTCGCGCCCGGAGAGCACGAGCAGGAGCGCCGCCATCATCGGCACGAGCATGAAGAAGTCGTTGTGGAAGCCGCCGACCGCGTAGATGACGAAGATCGGGTTGAGCGCGACGAACGCGACCGCGCGGCGCCGCTCGACGCCGAGTCGCAGCGCGCAGCGGTCGATGAGCCACACGAAGCACAGGCTGAGCGCAACCGTGACGACCTTGACGATCCAGTACGCGGCGGCAAGCGAGACGACGCCGAGCGGATAGCTGACGATCGTGAACAGCTCGCCGTACGGGCTCCTCAGGTCGTGCCAGCTGGAGAGCAGGAACACCGGATCGTACGTCTCGGCGGAGATCGGGTGGGTGTAGGGGTTCAGCTGGTGCAGGGTCCCCAGCCGCGCGAAGCCGAGATAGTTGAAGAGGTCGGTGAGCTGCGTCGGGGGCCCCAGCAGGAGGATCGCGTGGAGCGCGATCACGACCGCCCAGATCGTGCGCCGGTCGAGCCCGTCGAGCGCCCCGAGCACGACGAGCCAGGCGCCGAGCATGACGAGCAGCGCGGCGGTCATCGCGTCCTGGAGCGCGATGCGGTTGCCGAGCAGCTGCGGGATGAGGTGGGCGAGCGGGCCGGCCTCCCAGCCGGGGTAGACGAAGCCGCTGCGCGGGACGAGGATCGACGGCCCGGCGGTCGCGTCGAGCACGAACGCGAGCGTGAGCACGACGATGACCCCGAGCGCCGTCAGCCCGGTCCGGCGGCCGAGGCGCGCCCGTGTCGTGGCGGAGGCTCGGGGCCGCGCACGGTTTGCGTGCACCGGGCCGGACGAGCTCTCGTGAGCGACGCTTCCGCCGGCCGCTGCGTATTCGTGGTGAGGTTCCATGACGTCGGTCGGCGCGCGGTCGCCAAGCGCGCAATCTACTCACCGCCCGCGCGGGTTCTTCGCCGTCGCGGCGATCTCGCCCCGCTCATCGCGTGCTCATCGCGACCGAGCCGCCCCACGACGGACCGCTCCGGCAGAGCTCGCGAGCTCCGCGACCTCCCCGGGGGTGAGCCTGCGCGCCGTGCCGACGGGCATCGCCCCGAGCTCGAGCGGACCGAAGGCGACCCGGGTGAGCGCGGTGACGCGATGACCGACCGCCTCGCACATCCGCCGCACCTGACGGTTGCGCCCCTCGTGGATCGTGAGCTCGATGACGTTGTCGGCGCGGGCGCCGATCCGCCTCACGCGCGCGGGCGCCGTCACGCCATCCTCCAGCCGCACCCCGCTGCGGAGTGCTCGCAGTCGCGCGTCGGTGATCGGCGGGCCCGCGAGGCGGGCGCGATACGTCTTCGGCACCTCGAAGCGGGGATGGGTGAGCCGATGGGCGAGCTCGCCGTCGTTCGTGAGCAGGATGAGGCCGGTCGTGTCGACGTCCAGGCGGCCGACCGGGTAGAGCCGGGTGGCGACCCTGACGAGCGAGACGACCGTTCGGCGGCCCTGCGGGTCGTGCGCGGTCGAGACGACGCCCGCCGGTTTGTGCACCGCGTAGACGACCTTCGCGCCGGGATCGGGCGCCTCGACGAGGCGGCCGTCGACGCGCACCTCGTCGCCGTCGCCGATGTCCCTGGCGGGGTCGGTGACGGTCTCGCCGTCGACCGTCACGCGGCCGGCGGCGATGAGCGTCTCGCTCGCGCGGCGGGAGGCGACGCCCGCGGCGGCCATGAACTTCTGCAGGCGCATCGCCCGAGCATGGCAGGCCGGCGGCGGCTGCTTCCATACATGCGATGGATCTCGAGCTGCTTCACCGCACGCTGACCGAGCTGGGCGAGCCGCGCTACCGCGCCCGGCAGGTGTGGCGCTGGGCGGCGTCGGGCGCGGAGGGCTTTGCGGCGATGACCGACCTGCCGCGCGGGCTGCGCGCGGCGCTCGCCGCGCGGGTCCCGTTCTCGACGCTTGAGGTCGTCGAGGAGGCGCACGCGCGCGACGGGACGGTGAAGGCGCTCATGCGCACCGCCGACGGGCGCCCGGTGGAGGCGGTGCTCATGCGCTATGCGGACGGCCGGCGCTCGCTGTGCCTCTCCTCGCAGTCCGGCTGCCCGCTCACCTGCTCGTTCTGCGCGACCGGCACGATGAAGTTCGGCCGCAACCTCACGGCCTCGGAGATCGTCGACCAGGCGCTTCACTTCCGCCGGATCGACGAGGTCGACCACGCGGTGTTCATGGGCATGGGCGAGCCGATGATGAACCTCGACAATGTGCTCGCCGCCTGCGAGCGGCTGCCGGAGATCGGGATCGGCCACCGCCGCACCGCGATCTCGACGGTCGGCTGGATCCCGGGGATCGACCGGCTCGCCGAGCATCCGGCGCCGATCCGGCTCGCGCTGTCGCTGCACGCCGCCGAGGAGGCGCTCCGCTCCGAGCTCATGCCGGTCAACGACCGCTACCCGCTGTCCGACGTGCTCGCCGCCTGCCGGCGCTGGTATGAGCGCAAGCGCCGGATGGTGTTCGTCGAATACGTCATGCTCGCCGGCGTCAACGACTCGCATGTCCAGGCCACGCAGCTCGCCGCCGTGCTCGACCCGCGCATGTTCAAGGTCAACCTGATCCCGTTCAACCCGACGGACGCGCCGTATCACGGGTCCTCGCCGAAGGCGATCCAGGCGTTCGCGGCCGAGCTGGAGCGTCACGGGATCGGGGCGACGGTGCGCCTGACGCGCGGGCGGGACATCGCGGCCGCCTGCGGCCAGCTCGCCGCGCGCGGTGGGCGCTGACCCGCGGGCGGTCGGCTGCGCGGCGTTCCGCGTCCGGCGCCCGGGCGGGTCAGTCCGTCACTGCAGACTCGCCGGGCGGGGAACCGTGGTGCGGGAGCGGGGCGCCCGCATGGTCGCCCTCGTAGTCGGGCACCGCGGTCGGTCCGGTGGCGGTGATCCCGGCGACCCCGGCGCGAACCTCGCCGGCGCGCAGCAGCCGCTCACGGAGCTCCTGCGCGAAATCGGGCGAGGGGTCGAAGCCCTCGATCTCGGGCAGTGAGCCGATCTCCTCGAGTCCGAACAGCTTGAGGAACAGGTCGGTCGTGCGGTACATGACCGCGCCGAACTGGGAGCGGCCGGCCTCCTCGATCAGCCCGCGCTCGAGCAGGGTCGTCGCCGCCGACTCGGCGCTCACCCCGCGGATCCGGGCGATCTCCGGTCGGGACACCGGCTGCAGGTAGGCGATGATGGCGAGCGTCTCGGCCTGCGCGGCGGTGAGCGGGGGCGTGCGCGGCTTGGCGAGCAGCCGGCGGGCGGCAGGCTCCGCGTCGGGATGGCTGGAGAGCGCGTAGCCCCCCGCGAGCTCCCGCAGCACGAGCCCGTGTCCCTGCTGCTCGTAGTGGGCGCGAAGCGCGCCGAGCGCGGCGACGACCTCACCGGGCTCGACGTCCGCCGCCTCGGCAAGCGCGTCGACGCCCACCGGCTCGGCGCTCAGGAACAGGAGCGACTCGAGGATCCGGGTGAGCTCATCGAGCTCCGCGGGCGTCTGCTCGGTTCGGGCGACGTGCCCGGCCTCCGACACGCTCATGCGATGGGCCTCCGCTGCGTCACGCGGTCAGCCTCCGCTCCGCAAGCGATGGGAGCGCCGGCACGTCGGCGGGGGCGGGCGGCTCCTGCGGCCCAGGCTCCACGGACGGCGCGGCGGTCGCGCCCCGCCCGGCGCTCACCGTGATCTCCGCGAACGGCTCGGGCTGGTCCCAGTCGGCCTCCCCCTGCTTGTAGAGCTCGAGCAGCGCGTAGAGCGTCACCGCGACCGTCACCCGGTCTGAGTCGCCGACCGCCTCCGAGAACGTGAAGCGACCGCGGGAGAGCAGCCGCCGCAGGTGCGCCAGCCGCTCGGCGACCGTGACGCGCACGACCGTGATGTGACGATCGTCCACGGGCGGCGGGACCTCGAGCAGTGAGCGGATGGCCGTCGACAGCTGCGCGGGCTTGTAGACCGCACCCGCCTCGGCGAGCGGTGCGGTGCGCAGCCCGGACGGCAGCGGCGCGGAGCGGAACCGGTAGCCCTCCTCACGCTCCAGGCGCGCACGCAGATACTCGGCGGCGGTCCGGTAGCGCTGGGCGGCGACCAACCGGGCGACGAGCTCCTCGGCGGCCTCGCCCGGATCGAGCTCGAGCTCCTCGATCTCCTCGCCGGGGAGGAGCAGCCGCGACTTGAGCTCAAGCAGGGCCGCGATGAGCACGAGGAACTCGGTCGCCGCCTCCAGGTCGAGCTCGCCGCGACGCTCGAGATGGTCGATGTAGGCGATCACGACCTCGGCGAGGTCGACCTCCATCAGATCGACCTCCTCGCGCAGGACGAGCGTGAGCAGCAGGTCGAACGGCCCCGCGAACACGTCGAGGTCGAGATCGAGGTAGGTGAGCGTCACCCGGTCAACACTAACCGTCGCCCCGGACCGCTTGCGAACCTCGCCCTCCGCCGCGCCGCGCAGGCATCGGGGCGGGCGTGACCGCCGGTCAGCCGGCGGCGGCCGGCACCCGCGGGCCGACGCCCATGACCGTTCGCACGTCGGCGAGCGTCTCGGCCGCGATCGTGCGCGCCTTCGCCGCCCCCAGCTCGAGCGCGCGCTCGAGGCCCGCCTCGTCAGCCCGCAGCGCGTCGTAGCGCTCGCGGACGGGCGCGAGGTGGCCGATCACGGCCTCCGCAACCGCCGTCTTGAACGGCCCGTACTGCGAGCCCTCGAACTCGGACTCGATCGTCTCCGGGGAGACGCCGCGGACGGCGGCGAGGATGTCGATCAGGTTCGAGATCCCCGGCTTGTCCGGGGCGCGCCGCACCTCGGCGCCGGTGTCGGTGACGGCGGAGCGGAACTTCTTGGCGATCGCGTCCGGCTCGTCGGTGACGTAGACGGTCCCGGCCGGATTGCCCGAGGTCGTCGACATCTTGCGATCGGGAAACTTGAGATCCATGATCCGCGCCCCCACCTCGGGGATGCGCACCTCGGGCACGACGAGGGTCTCGCCGAAGCGATTGTTGAAGCGCTCGGCGACGTCGCGCATGAGCTCGACGTGCTGGCGCTGGTCGTCGCCGACCGGGACCTCATGGGCGCGGTAGGCGAGCACGTCGGCGGCCATCAGCACCGGATAATTGAAGAGCCCGGCGCTCGCCAGATCCCGCGCCGAGCTCGACTGCGTCTTGTCCTTGAACTGCGTCATGCGCGTGAGGTCGCCGTAGGAGGTGACGCTCATGAGCAGCCACGTGAGCTCGGAATGCTCGACGACGTCCGACTGGCGGAAGAAGATGCAGCGATCGGGATCCAGGCCCGACGCGAGCAGGATCGCCGCGGTGTCGTAGACGGCCGTTCGCAGCTGCGCCGGGTCATAGGCGACGGTCAGCGCGTGCAGGTCGACGACGCAGTAGATCGCCTCGCCGCGATCCTGACCCGCCACGTACTGGGTGATCGCCCCGATGTAGTTGCCGAGGTGCTTGCGACCCGTCGGCTGGATCCCCGAGAAGATGCGCACGCGGCGTCAGGCTAGCGCTCGACCGCCGGCGGCCGACGCCGCCGGTGAGCGCCCGCAGACCGGTCAGCGCTCGAGCGCGCGATCGAGCGCGGAGTGCAGCTCGCGGCCGCCGAGCGGGTTCGGCGCGCGCGCGCCGGCGCGCATGCCGGGCCCGCCCCCGGAGCCCCGCCGCAGGCGACGATCGGGCGCCGACAGAAGCCAGGCGGCGATCACGCCGCCGACCGCGCCGCAGACGTGGTCCTGCCAGGAGACGCCCGGATGCGGGACGACGCTTGCCACGAGCACGCCGCCCCAGAGGATGCCGACGACGAGGCCGACGGCGATCTGCAGCAGGCTGCGGTTGAAGATGCCGCGGGCGAACAGGTAGGTCGCGTAGCCGAAGACGAGACCGCTCGCACCGAACGTGTCGGTGTGGGCCGGCGAGATCAGCCAGGTGCCGAGGCCGCTGACGAGGATCACGACGAGCGTGACGAGCGCCAGCCGGCGAGCCCCCCGCCAGGCGATGATCGCGCCCATGAACACGAACGGGATCGTGTTGTCGACCAGGTGCGGGTAGAAGTTCGCGTGCAGGAACGGGGCGGTGAGGATCGCCCACAGGTGGTCGACGTTTCGCGGCCGGATCCCGCCGTCGTACGACAGCGAGCCGTGGTCGAGGGAGTTGATCGCCTCGACCAGCCACATCGCGGCGACCATCCCGAACAGCAGGATCAACCCGGACCGGGCGTCGTGGCGGGGGCGCAGGCGCGAGCGCATGCCTGACAGGATCGCATGCCGCAGGCACGGTCCCGGCCGATTCTTCGCCGGCCCTTCGCTGCGATCGCCGAGGCCACGGTCGCGCCGCGCCGGACGCGGCGGCGCGTCCCGGCCGCCGCGGCGAGCGCTCCGCCGGCGGTTCACTCAGCCGACGGCGGCGAGCGCCTCGCCGGCGAGCGCGAGCGCGACCTCTGCGCGGCTGCGCAGCGCGTCCCGGAGCACGTACTCGTCCGGGGTGTGGGCGCCCCCACCGCGCGGACCGAGGCCGTCGACGGTCATCGGAATCGCCTGCGCGAAGTGGCTCGCGTCCGAGGCGCCGCCGCGCGGGACGCCGACGACCGGGCGGCCGATTCGCTGTGCCGCGGCGCGGAGCAGCCCGGCTGTCGCCCGCTCGGCGTCCATCCCGGGCCAGGCGCGACCCATGCGCGAGGTGATCTCGACCTCGTCGACCACGTCGGGCACGCCGGCGAACACCGGGTCGAACGCCTCGAGCCTGCGGGCACGCATGTCGCAGATGAGCTCGGCGTGGGCGGGCACGACGTTGAACGCCTCGCCGGAGCGCATCACGGTCGGCACGACCGAGAGCTGCTCGGGGCCGTCGGGGTCGTGGAAGGCGGCGACGCGCTCGGCGACGCGGGCGACCGCAAGCAGGGCGTTGCGGCCCTGGTCGGGCGCCGAGCCCGAGTGGGCGGCGCGGCCGAGCCCGTCGATGAGCATCGTCGCCGCCGCCTTGCGGCGCACGACCACCCCCTCCTCGCCCTCGGGCGTGAGGTAGCCGCCCTCGAAGCACAGGCAGGCGTCGAACCCCGCGAACTCCTCGGCCCGCCGGAACGGGTCGATCCGCCACTCCTCGTCGCAGACCATGACGACGGCGAGCTCGGCGAAGCGCGACGGGTCGGCGGCGAGCGCCCTCGCCACCCCGAGCGCGAGGATGTCCCCGCCCTTCATGTCGATCGTGCCCGAGCCATAGAGCCGCTCGCCCGCGTCGCGCAGCGGCGCGTGCTCGCCGTGGGCGAACACCGTGTCGACGTGGCCGAGCAGGACGAGCCGCCCCGCGCCGGTGCCCTCAAGGCGGGCGACGAGGTCCGGCGCGCAGCCCGAGGTCGAGCACTCCGGGCGCGACACGACCGCCCCCTCGGGCAGCAGCGAGACGCAGACCTCGATCGCCGCCTCGGCGCCGTCGACGTCCCCGGAGGGCGAGGAGATGTCGACGAGCGCCCGAAGCTCCGAGTCGACCGCGCGCTCGGCGATCTCCCGCGCCCGGGCGGCGATCTCCGGATCGGCGCAGACGCGGCGCTCCTCATGTCCGGCGGCGCTCACCCCGGTCGCCCCCACGGGGTGTCAAGCTCCGCCTCCCGCCATACCGGGGGCATCATCCGGCAGTGACCGCCTCCCGCAGGACGTCGAGCGACAGCTCCCCCGGGCCTCCGCCGCGGCGGGCGTGCGCGTCGGCGAGGCGGCAGAGCGCGTCGTTGAGCGGGGTCGGCACCCCGTGCAGGCGGCCGAGGAGCGAGATCTCGCCGTTGAGGTAGTCGGTCTCGAGGCTGCCGGTCCCGCGCTTGAGGCTCTGCCAGGTCGAGGAGCCGCCGCGGATCCGGCCCTCGATGGCGGACACCCCGAGGTCCCTCCAGCGGGTCTCGCGGTCGCTCGCGTGCGGGTCGTCGTGCGCGATCCCGGCGGCCTGGAGCACCGCCTCGCCCTCGGCCCGCACGCGCCGCTCGAGCTCGCCGAGCTCCGGATCGTCAGCGAAGAGCGCGCCGACGACGTTCGCCAGGTTGAGCAGGAGCTTCGCGTGCTTGAGGCGCATCACGTCCGCAACCGCCCGGGCGACGAAGCGCGCCCCGGAGAGCGTGGCCGCGAGCTCCTCGCAGCGGGCGTCGGTTCCGGACGGGTAGCGCCCGAGGTGGAGGAAGCCCGACAGCTTCGCGCCGGTCGCCTCGACGACACCGGGCTCGAGGTGGTTGGTGGGAGCGAGCACGTAGGCGCCGTAGACGTCGGCGAAGCGGCGCTGGGCGACCCGCTCGTTCTCGACCCCGTTCTGCACGCACACGATCGGGACCTCGCGGGCGCCGGCGGCGCGCAGCTGATCGAGGGCGCCGAGCGTGTCCTGGCTCTTGACCGCGAGGAGCACGACGTCGCCGTCGCGGCCGACCTCGAGCTCGGCCGGGTCGGCGGCCGCGGGGATCTCGAGTGTCACATCCTCGACGGGCGTGAGGAGGCGGAGGCCCCGGATGCGGATCGCCTCGAGGTGGGCGCCGCGGGCGATGAGCGCGACCTCGTGGCCGGCCTGGCGCAGCCGCGCGCCGACGACGCCGCCGACCGCGCCGGCGCCGAACACCACGTACCGGGTGCTCACGACGGCCGGCGGTCGGAGGGGCGGCGGGCGGTGCTCACTGCGCCTCGCGGATGGCGGGACGCCGGGCGGCGGCTCCCTGCGCCCGGCGGATGGCGGGACGGCGGGCGGCGGCTCCCTGCGCCCGGCGGATGGCGGGACGGCGGGCGGCGGCTCACAGCGCCTGGCGGATGACGGGACGCCGGGCGGCGCCCGCCTCGTCGAGGCGGCGGACCGGCGTCGTGTACGGGGCTCCGCGCGCGACCGCGGGATCCTCGCGCGCCTCGGCCAGCACGGCGGCGACGATCTCCGCGAAGCGGTCGAGCGTCTCCTTCGTCTCGGTCTCCGTCGGCTCGACGAGCAGCGCCTCGTCGACGAGCAGCGGGAAGTACACGGTCGGCGGGTGCACGCCGTGATCGAGCAGCCGCTTGGCGAGATCGAGCGTGCGGATCTGAAGCTCCCGCTTCATCGGCCCGCCCGAGAGCACGAACTCATGCATGCACACGCGGTCATAGGCGGCCGGCAGCAGCTTGAGCACCCCGAGCTCCCGCAGCCGGGCGAGCAGGTAGTTGGCGTTGAGCACGGCCGTCTCGGAGACGTCCCTCAGCCCCGCCGCCCCGAGCGAGCGGATGTAGGCGTAGGAGCGCACGAACACGCCGTAGTTGCCCTGGAAGCCGCGCAGGCGCCCGATCGACCTCGGGCGGTCGAAGTCGAGGTCGTAGACCGGCGCCCGATCCGCGCCCGAGCCGCCGTTGGCACCCGCGCCCGCCGGGTCGCGGCGCACGACCTGGGGGCGAGGCAGGTACGGCTCGATCCGCTCGGACACCGCGATCGGCCCGGCGCCCGGGCCGCCGCCGCCGTGGGGTTGGGTGAACGACTTGTGCAGGTTGAAGTGCACGATGTCGAAGCCCATGTCGCCCGGGCGGCAGATCCCCATGATCGCGTTGAGGTTCGCGCCGTCGTAGTAGAGCGTCGCGCCGACGCCGTGCACGATGCGCGCGATCTCGTCGATCTGCGGCTCGAACAGCCCGAGCGTCGAGGGGTTCGTGAGCATCAGGCAGGCGACGTCGTCGGTCGCCTTGGCGCGCAGGTCCTCGATGTCGACGTTGCCGTTCGCGTCGGTCCCGACCTTCACCACCTCGTAGCCGGCCATCGTCACCGTGGCCGGGTTCGTGCCGTGCGCGGTGTCGGGGGTGAGGACCTTCGTGCGGCTCTCGCCATGGTCCTCGTGGTAGGCGCGGGTGAGCAGCACCCCGGCAAGCTCCCCGTGCGAGCCCGCGGACGGCTGCAGCGAGACGTGCGGCAGGCCCGAGATCTCGGCGAGGGCGTCCTGCAGGCGCCACATGAGCTCAAGCGCGCCCTGCGCGCGGGCGGGGTGCTGCAGCGGATGCAGCCGGGCGTGACCGGGCAGCGCGGCGAGCCGCTCGTGGAGCTTCGGGTTGTGCTTCATCGTGCATGAGCCGAGCGGGTAGAAGCCGGTGTCGAGGTCGAAGTTCCGCTTCGAGAGCCGGTTGTAGTGGCGCACGATCTCGGGCTCTGCGACCTCCGGCAGGCGCGGCCCCTCGGCGCGGCGAAGCTCCGGCGACAGCAGCTCGTCGAGCGGGCGCTCGGGCACGTCGGTCGCCGGCGCGACGAACGCGCGGCGGCCCGGCTGCGAGCGCTCGTAGATCGTCAGCTGATCGTCGGCGGCGGCGTTCGAGCCGGTGACCCGCTCGGTGGAGGCCTCAACGCTCATCCGCTCACCCCGGCATGAGACCGGTCGGCGTCGCGCTCGGCGGCGACCGCCTCGCCGAGCACCTCTGCGAGGCGGTCGATGTGCTCTCTCGTGCGCTGCTCGGTGAGCGCGATCAGGAGGCCGTTCTCGTAGCCCTCGCCGGCGAGCGGGTAGCCCGGGTTGATCCCGGCGGCCAGGCAGCGGGCGATGACCGCGTCGACGGGCGCGTCGAGCGCGACCGCGAACTCGCGGACGACCGGCTGCTCGTGGATCGCGTCGACGCCGTCCAGCGCGGTGAGCGTGCGTCGCGCGTAGTCGGTGCGCCGCACGAGCAGCTCGGCGAGCTCGACGATCCCGCGGCGCCCCAGCCAGCTCAGGTAGATGACGCCCGCGAGCGCGTTGAGCGCCTGCGCGGTGCAGATGTTCGAGGTCGCCTTCTCACGGCGGATGTGCTGCTCGCGGGTCTGGAGCGTGAGCACGAAGCCGCGCCGGCCGTCGACATCGACCGTCTCCCCGGCGATCCGTCCCGGGATGCGCCGGATGAGCGCCTCGGTCGTGGCGAAGAAGCCGAACGACGGACCGCCGTAGTCGAGGCGGTTGCCGAGCGTCTGGCCCTCCCCCACCGCGATGTCGACGCCGCACTCGCCCGGAGTCCTGAGCAGCGCGAGCGGCAATGGGTCGCAGGCCGCGATGCAGAGCGCGCCGGCGTCGTGAGCGGCGCCGGCGAGCGCCGCGAGGTCCTCGACGGCGCCGAGGAAGTTCGGCTGGGCGACGACGACCGCGCTCACGGTGTCGTCGAGCTCGGGCAGCGCGGTGAGCCCGTCCTCGAGCGGCGCCTCGACGACCTCCATCTCCCACGCGCGCGCGAGCGTCGCGAGCGCCTCCCGCGCGTGTGGGTGGACCCCGCGGGAGACGACGAACCGCCGGCGGCCGTTCGTGTGCTTGGCGATGTAGCCCGCCGCGGCGACCGCGCTCGGGCCCTCGTAGACCGAGGCGTTGGAGACGGGCAGGCCGGTGAGCTCGCAGATCGCGGTCTGATACTCGAACATCGCCTGCAGCCCGCCCTGGGAGACCTCGGGCTGGTAGGGCGTGTACGGCGTGAGGAACTCGGAGCGGGAGATGATCGAGTCGACGAGCGCCGGCACGTAGTGGTCGTACATGCCGGCGCCGAGAAACGAGATCTCGTCATCGCAGGACACGTTGCGCTCGGCGAGCGCGCGCAGCTCGGCGTGGACCTCCTGCTCGGAGAGGCCCTCGTCGAGCGACAGGCCGTCGCGCAGCCGCAGCGAGACCGGAACGTCGGCGAACAGCTCCTCGATCGAGGAGACGCCGATCGCGGCGAGCATCTCCGCGCGATCGGCGTCGGTGGCGGACGTGTATCTCGTCACGAGAGCGTCGCCTGGTATGCGGCCGCGTCGAGCAGCGCCTCCTGCTCGGCGGGGTCCGACAGCCTGATCCGCACGAGCCAGCCCTCGCCGTAGGGATCCTCGTTGATCTTCTCCGGAGCGTCCGACAGCTCGTCGTTGACGGCGACGATCTCGCCCGACAGCGGGCTGATCACGTCGGAGACCGCCTTCACCGACTCGACCTCGGTGTACGGCTCGTCCTTCGTCACCTGGGCACCGACCTTCGGGGGGTCGAAGAACACGACCTCCCCCATCGAGTCCTGCGCGTACCACGTGATCCCGAACACGGCCTCGTCGCCCTCGACGCGCGCCCAATCGTGCTCGGGGTGGTACAGCAGGTCGTCCGGATAGCTGGCGTCGGCCACGTCAGAGCGCTCCTTTCACGAGCCCTTCGCATAGATGGGCTTCTTCACCACGGTCGCGGGACGCACGCTGCCGCGCACGTCGATCTCGATGTTCGTCCCCGGCTCGGCGCGCTCGGCCGGCAGGTACGCCATCCCGATCCCACGCTCAAGCGAGGGCGAGAACGTGCCGGAGGTGACGACGCCGCCGCCGACGACCTCGTTGCCCTGGCGCGCGATCCCCGGCCCGTCGATGACGAACGCGCAGCT
>Ga0209061_1000779_pt1 | contig 68846 bp, 49 predicted proteins | sample Coa_R1_10_FD_187157 | JGI IMG/M metagenome (GOLD analysis project Ga0209061, IMG submission 187157) | Surface soil microbial communities from Centralia Pennsylvania, which are recovering from an underground coalmine fire - Coalmine... | ecosystem: Environmental > Terrestrial > Soil >... | reverse complement strand
ATCTGCACCAAATACGGTTGGTGCGGAAAGATTCTGCCAAGGAAGCGAGCCCGAAAACTGTAGCAGCGAGATAAGGGTTCTCCGGAGGAAGAGCTATACTCGCACCTGTCCCGATGCGCGGATTGCGTCTGCTGTGGGAGACGGCGAGAACCAACACCGAAGCAGTCTCGATACGGTAGAAGTCCCTGTAAGGACTGACGAGCAACACCGCAGGGCACGCTGTCCGCGTGCCTGAAAATGGGCAAGCGGGCAGTGTGCCCTGCGGTGTTGTCCAGCAGCTGTAAGGGAAGCGACAAACGACTGCTTTGCACACATCCAACTACAAAGAAACTATATGTCAAAGGGAATTGCCTATGCTCAGCGCCGAAGAGCTTATCCGCCTGCTACATCTGCAACCGTTGCCGCGCGAGGGCGGCTGGTACCGCGAAACCTATCGCTCTTCTCTACAACTGCCAGCTAATGTCCTCGTACCACGATATCCCGCCGCGCGCTCGGCCAGCACAGCCATTTATTATCTGCTGACGCCGGATACTTTCTCGGCCTTACATCGCTTGCCTACCGAGGAAATTTTTCACTTCTATCTCGGCGACCCCGTGGAGATGTTGCAACTCGGTCCCACTCCGGAAGACGGCGGGCGCTTCTTCACACTTGGCCCAGACCTTCAGGCGGGACAACATGTGCAAATAGTGGTGCCGGCCGGCGTTTGGCAGGGAAGCCTATTGCGTGCCGGCGGTGCTTTCGCACTTTTGGGCACGACCATGACGCCCGGTTTCGATTTTGCCGACTATGAAGCGGCGAACCCAGATGCACTAAGAACGGCTTATCCTAACTTCGCTGAGTGGATCGTCCGGCTTTGTGGATTGCAGCAAGAGTAGTAGTTGCGCCGTCGGAGAATTGCCCAAAATGGCGGAATTCCGTTGTCTTCTCCTGGTAAAATCGAGAAAATAGGGCAACAGTGAGGCCGCTTCGGATTATAAAGTGCTAGCGGACATTTTCCTCCCCTTTGTGGGGAGGAAAATGTCCGCTAGCACTAAAGACCGCCCCCATTTCGATGCTTTTATAATCCGGCGGTTTCTCCCGCACGGGAAAACTATCTCAGAGTACACACCTCAAAAGCGGAGTGGAACAGGCTATGGCGAAACACTGTAATGTATGCAACCAGGACTATGCGGACAACCTGACGGCCTGCCCTCACTGTGCGGCCGCCAAAAAGACTCAAATGGTCAGCCGAAGCGACGAGCGTGCCACGCAGCTGGCCAGACCGGCAGAGCAAACGGGCGTGTCGCCGCAGCCCCAGGCCACCCCTGCAGATTCTGTGGTGAGTCTGGGCAGTGCGCCGGAAGCCACCCCTTCGGATTCGGTAGTGGATCTCGGCAGCGCGCCGGTAGAGGTAGTCGAGGGCGAATCCGAAGTGCTTCTGGAGGAAGTGGCCAGCAATTCTGGCACAGCCCTTTCCGAAGGCGCTGTGGTGGAAGATGTGGTCAAGCCGGAGCCACCGTCGCCGTCAGCCAGTGATATTGCTCTGCAATCGCTGATGGAAGAACCGCCCAGCGGTGAGGTGGTCGCTGAGGAGCAGGCCGTCTCCGAGAAAGAAGTCGAGGAGATGCTCGCCAACTTGGAAGAGACCACGGCCGGAAGCGCGGCGTCCGGCGTCTTGCCGCCGCAGGAAGCTGCTGCAACTGCCGAAGGCCACGAGGCGATTGCCCCTCCCGAAGCCGACGAGGTGGCCGAGGCGCCAGAAGCAGAGGAAGAGAAACCCGCCCAAACGGCCCTGCCGCGTGCGCACATCCTGGCCTTGGCTGGCGCGACGGTCCTCGGCATCCTGATCGGCGCCGGCGGGACCGTCGGGACACAAGCGTTGCTAAGACCGGCTGAAGAGAAGAAACCGTCCACACCGCTAAGCGTACCTCCAAGCGTACCGCAAGCGGCGAAGACAGCGGCGCCGCCCTTCGAGATGCTGGCCGCCCGGGTGGCCGGCGGCGACTGGGACGAAGTCAAGAGTGCCGACATCGAGCAGGTCCAGGGAGCCAATGCCAAAGAATTGGCAGTGCGCGGCGAGTATTACCTGGGAACTTATCTCAAGAATGTCGGCAGCAAAATCAATCCGCAAGATCCGGCCCTGCACCAGGCGCTCGAAAATTTGCAAAAAGCGGCAGAGCAGAAGGATCCCAATGCCCTCTATGATCTGGCCCTCATCAAGGAGCTGGCCGGACAGCTGCCTGAAGCCCGCGCGGAATATACCAAGGCCGCACAAACGTTCGCCAACGATCCGGTGCAGAAACAGCGTTTCGAGTCGGCCATTAAGCGCGTGGATCTGAAAGCGGCAGCCAAAGCTGCCGGCGCAGCCCGGAGGCCAGTGGACCGTACAATTTTGCTGGCGTTGCTGTTGATCGGTCTCCAACAACCGCCGCAACCGTCCCAACCACAACCCCAGCAACAACAGGCAGAGACCAAAGAAGCCGGCTTTGACTTTTGGGAAGCGGCCAACCTGGCGCAGAAAGGCAAATTTGACGAGGCCGTTCGGGCCCTCGATCGGGCGCGGAAGCTGCATGATCAGCTGCGTTTCACGCGCCTGCGCAAAGCGCAAAACCCACTTAGTGATCCGGCGGAAGACATCTTCCTTCGCTGCTGCGATGAGTTGAAAGCATATTGGCAGTTGGAGAAAGTCCTCCGTGACAGCGGCTATCTGACCGACAAGAACACGCCGGCGCAGGCGCTGCAAGCGCTGGTCCAGAAGGCCCAGGAAAGTGCGCCAGCCAAGGAGTTAACAGACCAACTTAAAGCTGCGCAAAAAGGCCAAAAGGATGCCGAGGCCGCCCTCGCCGAACTGAAGTCGAAGCTCCAGAAGGTCATGGTCGAGAACAAGGAGCTAGGCGACAAACTCAAAGCGGAGGAGAAAACGATTGCGGAGCGCGATGCGGCTTTGGCGTCCGCGAAGAAGGAGATAGACAGAATCAAGAGCGGTTCGGAAGCTCCCAACGCCGAGCTTAAGAAGATCCGTGAGGAGCTGGCGAAGGCCCAGTTCCTCGATTCGGGCAGCAAGGCGAGCCTCAGCGAGGCCGTGAAAAAAGCGATCGAAATCGCCAAGTCTACCGATCCCCAGGGTACGATTCGCCGGCAGAGCAACAAGATCGCCCAATTGTCAACGTCTTTGCAAGAACGTTGGCAGCCGGAGGAGATGTTGCCATTATGGCTGCTGCTGTTGGATGAGAACCGTAACCGGAATGGGTTGGCCGCCCAGGCGGCACGGGATGCCCAGCGCGTCTTGGCAAACCCGCAGGCGACAGCGGAGCAGAAGGGCGAAGCCGAGGTCGTGCTGGGACTTGCTTTCCGGAATACCGCGAAATTCGGCGAAGCCAAGAAGTGGCTGGAGGCAGCAAGCAGCGCCGTGGACAAAGGTGAATGGCAGGTCCGCGCGCGGGCAGCTCTGAAAGACGTGTCCCATCCTGCGGCCTATTTTATCGCGCAGGCCCAGGCTTTGTACGATCACGGCCAGATGAAGGCAGCACTGGACCTGTTGACGCGGGCCCTGACGGTGCTGCCGGAGAAGGAGCAGGGCAAGCTCTTGGCGCAACGGAGCCTGATTGAGCTGGATGCGGCCCGGTCGAAAACCAAGGGCATGCTACCGCTGACCGAGCCGTTGCTGATCGCCGCCCGCCAAGATGCCGAGGCAGCTGTCAAGACAGAGGCAGCAGAGGGGCACTATGCTGCCGGCCGCATCGCCGAGGAGTTGGGCCAAATCGATGCAGCCATCGTCCATTATCGGGCAGCATTGGCAGCACACGGCGGACAGATGGATGCTGCAGGCGGCCGCTATCGCATGGCTTTGGCGCGCGTGCTGCTCTTGCCGCGCGAAGCGCGTCCTGCCCTGCCCGCCGCGCCGACTGGAGCCGTGCCAAAAATAGGTTTCGAGGATGGTAAAAGTCTTCTTTTGCTGTTGGCGCTGGGTCTGCAAGCGCCACTCTTGCCTGGCGAGGAGCCGGGACAGGAAGAGGCGGAAAAGTTGGCCGATGAGGTGCTCAAGGCTCCGCCCGGTACGGTGCCTTTCCCTGTGTTGGCCCAGGCGCTGGCCATCAAGGGGCGCTGGGGCCAGGCGCTGCAAATCTACATCGAGGGCATTCGGCCGATGCTGCCGCGCGAATACGGCAACGGTTTGCTGTACCTCATCCAGAACGATCCGCGTCTGAAAAGGCCAGACAGCTTGCGAACGCCCAATCCGCTGGAAGCGGAGAAACATTTCGCGGCGGGCTTAAACTTCTACTTCGAGCGCGATTACATCAATGCCGAAAAGGAGTTCCTGCTCACTATTGAGAACGATAGCCAGGACGCGCGCTTTTTCTACTTCCTGGGTCTGTCAAAGCTGGTGCAGAATCGCCGCCGCGACGCCTACGCCGATTTCAGTCAGGGAGCGCTGCTCGAGCGTCTGAATCGCCCTGCGCCTGCGGCAGTAAACGAGGCACTGGAGCGCATTCAGGGACCGACACGCTGCATCGTCAATGAGTTCCGTCAGAGTCCAGAGCGCTAATGAGTGGGTATGTCTCCCGAAGTAGCCATTGTTAGGGCGAACGGAAGTTGCAGAGGCACGCTGGCAGCGTACCCTGCAGCTTCCGTTCGCTTCGGCTTGCGCCAGCCGTTCGCCTATCGTTAAAGCACAACGGCTCTTTCCTCATTGCTCTTCGTATTCTTCTAATGCTATGCTAGGAAGACGGGGAAGATTCACGTTTCAAGGGGGAATACCATGTCTTCTTCAAAGCCCTTTTACCTCGCTTTCTGCCTGATCTGCACAGTACTACCCGTCCGCGCCGAACGACCTAACCATAACCGATCCAATGAGGACAGTCGCTCTACCAGTTCTTTGCAGCGAATGGATACCGGCTATACCAAAGAATGGGGCGGCAAACGCTTCGAGGATTGGAAGCGTGACCTTCGCCATCCTGATCCGACCTACCGAGTCGCCGCCATGCTGGCCCTCCTCAATTTTAAGCAAGCGGCCGATGCGGTCCCGGACGTGATCGCACGGCTCTATGAGGATCCCGATGCCAGCGTGCGCGTCAAGGCCGCAATCTTTCCGCGCATGGTCCCTCATCACGACACCGACCGCACACGCATCATCCGCGGCCTGGCTCGCGCCCTGCATGATCCACAAAGCGTCGTCCGCTACGATGCTGCTATCACGTTGCAATCTTTTTGCCCCCTCAATTTCAATATCAAAGAGGAGCGCGACGTGCTCCAGGATCTGGTAGCGGGACTCCGCTCCGCCAGCACCTATGAGATCCGCGAAGCCTGCATTGATACACTCATCCAGGCGCGCGTGGATCCGAAGACCGGCCCCGACCCGCGGGTCACTGATGCGCTGATCACGCATGCGAATCCTCTTAACGAGCCGGCCACTCGGGTGCGCGTGAAGGCGATCATGGCCTTGGGGGCGCAGGGACGTCCGCAAGATCCGAAAAAGCTGCAAAATGTGATGGACATCCTGAGAAGACCCTTCAACTTCCAAAGCAAGAACCCAAGCGTTCGCATCTGGTCTCATGTCGCCATCATCGCTCTGGAAGAGAAGGTCAATAAAAAAGACTTGAACACCATCGCTGGCTATCTCAAAGAACGCGAGGCAGCCATCCGTGCCGAGGCCGTCACGGCGCTAGGGGCCCTGGAAGATAAGTCTCAAGACTACATCGGCAATATTCTCGACATGCTCAAAAGCGAGGAGATTCCTACGGTCAAGGCAGCCACGGCCTTGGCGCTGGGCCGCATGAAAAACACAGGCCCGAACGTGATCAGCGCGCTGATTAAGCTGACGGAGGACGACAAACCGGAAAGTTTTCCCATTGTCTGGAGCGCTTGCCAAGCCTTTGTGATGCTCGGCGCCAACCATGCCGAAGTGATGCGCGCGCTCGATAAAGTGCTCGAACACAAATCCCTGCAAGAGTATCAGAAGAAGTGGATCGAGAAGCTGAGAGAAGAGCTTCAGAATTCGCACAAGAAGCAGCCGGTAAAGGAAGCTCCGAAGGTCCCTGAAAAAGGAGTTGCGCCCAAACAAAATAAGGGACGCTAATCGAGGTTAGCTGGCGAGCGGGGAGGGTTACCACCCTGCTCGCCAGGGAGAGATCGTACCATGAATCATCTCTTCATCACTACAGGATGCCTCGTTTTGCTGAACATCTCCGCTGTCTATGCCGGGACGTCTCTGTTCCTGGGCAAATCGCTGGAGGCTTGGCGGAAAGAGTTGACCCATCGAGATGCCTCGGTGCGCCGGAGCGCCGCTTTCGCGCTGGGGCGCATGGGCGAGGAAGCACGCAGCGCCGTAGCGCAGCTGGTGCGGTTACTGCAAGAGGAGCCAGATGCCGGCGTGCGTGATATGGCGGCGTCAGCTCTGGGCAATATTGCTCGCGCGCTCAAGGACGATAATGCGGCCGTGTGGGCCAAAAGCGGCGGACTGCTGGTACAGCTCCTCACGGACGATCCTTCCGAGCGTGTGCGTCGCAGTGCTGCCTATGCTCTGGGAGCGTTCGGCCCGCAAGCCAGCGGTGCGGTGGGACCGTTGCTAAAAGCGCTCAGCGATGACAAGGCATCGGTGCGGCAAAATGCTGCCTGGGCGCTGGGACAGATCGGCGAAGCCGCCGGCATGGCTGTGCCGAAACTGTGTGCCTGTTTGCGCGATCCGGACACACTGGTGCGCCGGGATGCAGCTGGCGCTCTCGGCTCGTTGGGCCAAGCTGGCGCGAAAGCCGGCCATCCTCTCATCGATTTGGTCAAGTCCGAATCGGACGCTGTAGTCAAAAGAACAGCGCTAGAGTCGCTGGTCCACATCGCCGGTCCGGAGCTAGCCGACTCCGCACAAAATCTGGGGCCGCTACTGGAAGACAAAGACCCGGAAATCCGCTTGCCTGCCGCGCTGGTGCTGGCACGCATCGGCGGCGAGGAGGCAGCCAGCGCCGTGCCGGTGCTGCGCTCAGCCCTGAAAAATACCCAGCCGCATATTCAAGAATTGGCCACAGCAGCGCTGGCCACTCTCGGCCCCCTTGCCAGGCCGGCCCTGCACGATTTGGCCGATACGCTGACCGAGGCGAAAAATTCTGTACCCGTGCGGCGCAACGCTGCCTTGGCCCTTGCCCACATTGGTCCTGCGGCTAAGCCGGCCGTTCCCGCTCTGGTCAAGGCCCTCCAGCGCAGCCAACCCCTGGAAGTTCGCCAGTTTGCTGCCGAGGCGCTGGCGCAGATGAAATATCCTGCCAACGAGAAAAGCATTCCTGCCCTTCTAGACGCTATCGACAAAGATCGCGATCCGCTCGTCCGCCAGAAGTGTGTTTGGGCGCTGTTTGCGCTCGATCCGGCGGCAAAGTTCCGCGAGTTGGGCGCAGACAAAGTGTTGGAAAAATTGCTGGACGAAAAGGGAGAGAGGACGGCCCTGCTGCGTTACGATGCTGCCCGCAAGTTGGCCAACGTGCTCCGCGACGAAGCGCCAGACAAGACGGCGGACGTGTTACTGGAAATGCTCACCAACAAGCAGCTGAAAGTTTACAACCATACCGATGCTCGAGTTGAGGGTGCCGACACGGAGGCAGCAACCGGCCGCGCCAACGTCCAGGCCAATCTCGGCGGCGACGCTCGTTACATGGCAGCACAGGCGTTGGCCTGGCTTGGCGACAAGGCGGCCAGGCGTGCCGATGTTGGGCAAGCCCTGCGCAAGGCTGCCCGAGACAAGGACGCCAAACTAAGACAGGCTGCCCAGGAAGCGCTGAAAAAGCTGAACCTCAAGGAATAGAGTCGCAGAGACGCATTGGGTTAACGTTCACCAGTACGACAGCTGCCACATTTGGTAAGCAAAATCATCTCGTGAGAAGCTGCGCGGTTTCGTGGCTCTGTCGTGTTCCGGCTTCCTCATGCACAAAAGTGCCGATTGGGCAAAGTATTACTTCTTCGTAAGGCAGATAATTCATTCTTGACAGCTTCTCTCATCTTCTCTCATACTGAAGTAACACAATAACGGAGGGTCACCACTGACAGGGAATTGACACAGCCAGCGCTTGATTCCCTCGCTAGAAGCCTTGTTGATCCAATCCAATCATTATGTTCGCCCTTTCTCTTTTTTTTCTGAGGACTATCATGTTTTCCCTCACTCGTATACTGAAAGTCGCTTACCTCCTGATCTTGGGCAGCGTCGTTTCGCTGCTGTCAAGACCGGCGCCGGTTCGGGCCCAACGCACCCTTGCCTATGCCTTCTTGCCCAGCGAGTTGACCTTAATCATGAGCCGGACGATGTTGGCAGCAGGAATGTCAAGTCCCTTCACATCCTTCATGAATGTTCAAATGGAGCTAATGCAGGCCAGCATGCCCGCCAGCATGATGATGGGAGGCGGTATGGGCATGATGGGTATGGGCGGCGGCATGATGGGTATGATGGGCATGGGCGGCATGGGCATGATGGGCATGGGCGGTATGATGATGGGCGGCATGTCCATGATGGGCGGTATGATGGGTATGCGGGGCGGCATGGGTATGATGGGCATGGGCGGCGGCATGATGGGTACTATGATGGGCGGTATGGGCATGGGGGGCTTTGGTATGGGCGGTATGGGCATGGGCATGCGCGGCTTCGGCGGCATGGGCGGCTTTGCCGGTAAGGGGTTCGGTGGATTCAACGGTAAAAAAGCCTTGTAAGGTGAACGGCCGGGATTAGCTGACACATCCCGGCCGTTCATTAATAGAAATTTGTGCTATTTGCGCTCCGGATTGGGGGTTGTCAGTTTCTGTACGATTGTCCGCAGCGCCGCCGCTCCACGTTGCAGTATCTCCGGCGCCGGGGCCGGCACTTGCAGCACAGGGCGGCCTTGTGCATCCGTTGCCAGAAACGACATCAGCATAGATGCCCCCTGGCCATTCGCCTCTGCCGGTGCGGGGCCAGTGCTGTCGAGCAGCGATGCCAGCGCTTCGAGAAACTGCACGCCAGCCTGCACCACAGCTTGACGCGGATCGCCGGCGGCCTCATTGGCCGCCGGCACGGCAGCGGGCGCCTCGGCTGGCTTCGTTTGGCCGACCAATTCGCGCACGGTCTCTAAAAACGCTTGCTGGCCCAGCGTGGCGAAAATCACTTCCTCGTTTGTGCCCGTGAAAATCTCGGTGAATAACGAGCGCTTGACGGCCAACGTCCGCAGCACACGCTCTTCGATGCTGTCGCGCATCACCAGGTTGAACACCTGCACCGGACGATGCTGGCCCATGCGATGTACGCGGGCAATGCGTTGCTCCAGCACGGCCGGGTTCCACGGCACTTCCAGATTGATGACCGTGTCTGCCGCTTGCAAATTCAGGCCGGTGCCGCCGGCATCGGTGCTGAGAAAGACACGGCAATCGTCTTGATCACGGAAACGTTCCAAGAGGCTGCGCCGCTCCCTGCCGGGAAGGCCGCCGTGTAACACGGCAAAACCGACACCCAGCTTGTCGACCACCTCCGCCGCCAGACGCAGCATCGTCTCCCACTGGCTAAAAATGACAACCTTATGCGGTCCTGAAAAGAGTAATTCCCGCAGCAGCTCTTCCAATTCTTCCAATTTCGGCGACACTTTTGTTTGCTGATCGAGCAGAAAAGTGCTATCGCACAGCATGCGCAAGTTGGCGATGCTGGCGAGAATACGGCGGCGATCGACCTCGGTAAGATATTTCTTCTGCAACAGCCGGGCCAGCGTATGGCTATGCTCGGCATAGGGGCCGCGCTGGGCCTCGGCCATCTCGACGTAGACGGTCGTGTCGGTGCGGGCTGGCAGCTGCGACAGCACTTCCGCCCGCGTCCGCCGCAACAAGATCGGCGCCAGCTTCTCGCGGATCTTGTCGAGATTGCGATAGCCCAGCAGTTTGCCGTTTGCATCGAGCTGGCGATGATCGTGCAAAAACTGAAAAGCAGGGCCGAGACGACGATCATCGACGAACTGGACGATGCTGTACAGCTCTTCGAGCTTGTTTTCCAATGGCGTGCCGGTCAGTACCACGGCATAGCGGCTGCGTAGCCGTTTAACCGCCCGTGTCGTCTTCGCCTCCCAATTCTTGATGCGCTGCGCTTCATCGAGCACGATCAAGTCCGGCTGCCAGGCATTCAATTCATCGAGATCGCGGATGGCGATTTCGTAGTTGATGAGTCGATAAAATGTCGGTTGGCGATAGAGGTTGCGCCGCTCCGGCGCCGTGCCGTCGATGACCTGCACAGCCCGGCCGGTAAACTTGCGGATCTCGGTCTCCCACTGATATTTCACCGATGCCGGTGCTACCACCAAGACACGCTCGATGCCACGCTCGCGCGCCAGTAACTCGACGGCTGCCAACGTCTGTACCGTTTTCCCCAGTCCCATATCGTCGCCGAGAATGGCACGTCCACGACAAGCCAAAAACAGGGCGCCGCGTATCTGATAGGGATAAAGCGGCACACGCACCAGATCACGCAGGACCTCTGGCGTTTCGCCGGCTTCGAGCTGGGCCAGCCAATTGCGTTCGTGCTGAGCCATCTCATGGCGCTCGATCTCGCGCTCCATGAACTCCATCGCATCGGAGAAGATCGTTACCTGCTCTGGCACGCTTTCGACCAACTCGATGAGTTTCGGATACGCATCGCCGCCCTTCCACAAACCGCGCGGATCAAAGAACACCTCGGCCAAAGCGCGGAGCGGATCGGAGTAGCGTGGCGGCAGATGCAGGCCGATGCGTAATTGCTCTCCGTAATGGAGATAAATCTCCGGATGCGTGACGGCAGCCTTGCGACGGCGCAGCTGCGGAGGCGTCTCTTCACGCAGTGAGGCCAACACTGCCTCGATGTGCTTGCAGGTGCCGAGCGTATTCGTGCGAAAATCCGGACATTCGCAGGTATTATCGCCGACATCGAAGCCGCGAATGCTGACGCGATATTGCCCGCCGGTTGCCGGATTGACGACCCGATAATCACTGAAGACGCGATTGCGGCCCAGGTTCTGAATGCGAAACTGCCCCTCAGCAGCGCGGCGGCGGCGAATATCAATCTGTTCCTCGCGCAACATGCCTTACAGTCCTCTGGCTCCTCCGCGGAGAGTTTAGGCTGTCTGCTTTTGCACCGCTTCTTGGCTATAATCGTTGGTACAGACGAGCGTCACGACGCGAGAGCCGCCGCAACTATTTCCGGGCTCGTTGCCGCCACTTTCAGCAGAGCGTGCGCCGAACCCTCGGACCACTGCCGACCTTGTTCCCAGCTACGTAGCGTCGCCACGTTCATACCAATCAGGCGTGCGAATTCTGTCTGTGATTTCCCCAAGCGTCGCCGAATCGCCTTCACATCAACTGGGGCGAACTCCGTTACGCGGCTTTTTTTCCCGGATCTATCAGCCAATGGGAATTTTCATCCATCGTATCACGACAGCAGTGTGCAGGCAACGTCCTCCACGCATGGATGCTTAGTATCCAGGAATCCGCGATCAACCACTATTTCGTCGAATGCATCAACGCTTCCAGCCGCGCGATGCGGTCCTTCAGCGGCGGATGGCTGGCGAAGACGCTCTCTGCGCGATCCTGAAATTTCTTGATCGGATTGGCGATGAACAGATGAGCGATGCCGCGGTTAGCGGTTCTCAACACCGCAGCATCGCCTTGTAGCTTACGCAAGGCATTGGCCAATCCTTGCGGGTAGCGCGTCAATTCCACCGCGGAGGCGTCTGCCAAGTATTCACGCTGACGGCTGACGGCGAACTGGATGATTTGAGCCAGAAGGGGGGCAATCAGTGCCAACACCACAGCCAGAATGAAAACGATCAACACGATCAGGCCGCCGCCGCCCTCGCTTTTGCTGTCCCTGCTTCTGCGTCCGCCGCCGCCACTGCGCGCAATTTGCCAGAACAAATCGGAGAGCATCACGACAGTACCCACGAGCACGGCCATGAGGAGCATCAAGCGAATGTCGTAATTGCGGATGTGAGATATCTCATGGGCCATGACACCTTGCAGCTCATCGCGCGTCAGGTGGTGCCGCAAACCGGTGGTGATGGCCACGGCCGCATGTTGTGGATCGCGGCCGGTGGCAAAAGCGTTCAAGGCGGGATCATCGATCACGTACACGTGCGGCATGGGAATGCCCGCGGCAATGGCCATTTCTTCAACGACATTGAACAGCTCCGGATCATCGGCATGATGGATACGGCGTGCACCGCTGACGGCCAGGATGAATTGATCGCCGCTGTAATAGCCGATCAGAGAAAAAAGCAGGGCGGCGGCGGCGGCGACACTGCCTGCCAGGAACGCCTCGCCCCAGCGCAGCTGGGCCACCGCCTCGGGATCATAGAACGCGATAGCGCCCAGGGCCAAGATCAGGGCAACGACGGCCGTAAACAAACAGAAAATCAGCACCAAGAGGATACTGTTCCGCTTGTTCTCGGCAATCAGGTCGCGGAAGGTCGGGTTCATGGCCACAGTAGTAGACGGCTCCCCTGCAGGTGTTAGAATTTTACTTGCGGCGCCTGGCGGACTGCTGCTATCTCGGCGGCGTCGAGCTGGAAGAACTCAACCTGACGGAAGCCGAACAGATTGGCGAGGATGTTCGCCGGAAAGCGCATCAGCGCTGCGTTGTATTGGCCGACGACATCGTTGTAATGCTGCCGGGCAAAGCCAATGCGATTCTCGGTCGCTGTCAATTCCTCCTGCAAACCGAGGAAACTTTGATTGGCCTTGAGGTCCGGATAAGCCTCGGCCACGGCAAAGAGTGTCTTCAAAGTGCCCGTCAGCGCGTTCTCGGCCTGGGCTTGCTCGGCGACACCGTGTGCGTTGACGGCTGCGTTGCGAGCTTGAATTACTCTCTCCAATGTCTCTTTTTCGTGTGTGGCATAACCTTTGACGGTCTCTACCAGGTTCGGGATAAGATCGTGGCGCCGCTTGAGCTGCACGTCGATCTGTGACCAGGCGTTCTCCGTTTCCACCTTTTTGTTGACCAGACCGTTGTAAACGGCAATACCGGCCAGCACGAGCACGCCTATGACGATCAAAGTGATAATGAGCCAAGGTTCCATTGTGATCCCACCTTTCTTCCTCCCGGATGGGAGATGTTTGGCGTTGGTTTTTGGCTTCCCGTTCTCTTGGTTATTCGCCCTTCGACAGTCGGGATTTGCAAACTTTGTTGGTTTAAAACTCCGAAGAAATTGGATTCGCGAAGTCAAAATTGGCGATGGCCTTCTCTTTTTCTTGCGGGGCCAAGAGCAGCAACACGGTAATCTCCGAAGGGATTTCCTCCGGCAACAAGTGGTGAAAATCCTCCCGGCGGCGTGGACAGTGCGACAGTGGATGGAAGTAATCAAATAGCAGCATTTGCTTTCAAATAGCAGCATTTGCTTTCCTTCTCCAGCGCTGTCCTAACCTATTCACCCTGATTCTAGCTTACTTTCCCGACCTCACAAGTTATCTCCTGATAAATGCGCCGCACCATCTCCAACTTGTCCCTCCACGCGAACTCCTGCCGCGTGCGCTCCAGGCCGGCCTTGCCCAGACGATGCCGCAACTCTGCATCGCCGGACAAGCGCAGCAGCGCTGCGGCCAAGCCAGGGATGTCGCCGCAGCGCACGAGCAGACCGTCTTTTTCATCGTGGATAACCCAGCCGAGACCACCGGCGCGGTAACCGATATTCGGCACGCCGTTAGCCCATGCCTCCAGCAATACCAGGCCGAACGAATCAGAACGGCTCGGCAGAGCAAACACATCAATGGCGGCGAAGAAATCGCGCTTCTGGCGCGCGTCGAGAACACCGAGTCGGAAGATGCGACCGCTCGGGCGATGGCCGCGCCAAAAGCTCTGGAAATTCGGCATTTCCGGTCCAGCGAGGACAACGACGAAATGGCCGCCCTGACGCCAGGCATGTTCGGCGGCGCGGAGCAAATCGACACTGCCTTTCTCGCGGCTGTTATTGGCAAGATGGCCGATCACCACATCGTCGGCAGCGATACCCCATTCGGCTCGCGCGCGGCGGCGGTCGCCGCCGGTGCAAGATTCGCGGTCCAGCCCCATGCCTTGCAAGATCAGGCGCTCGGCAGGGATGCCGCGATCGAGAAATGCTTGACGTTCGCCCTCGGTCTGCACGAAGAGACGATCGGCGGAGTAAGCCAGCGACATCAGCGCAGGACTGGTGTAGGCGCGGCGGGTACGGTCATGCGGATCATCGGGGTCGCCGAGGTGCAGAAACGGCGTCAGCAGGAAAGGGACACCAAGACGCCTTGCCAGGCGGCGAGCGCAGGTCAGCGGCCAACCGTAGGGGAAAGCAGTGGCGTGGACCAGATCGAACGGTTCGCGCATTTGCCCGGCCTCAACCCACATGCGCCAAGCGATCGGATTACAGGAAACGGTGAGACATTGCCAGGGGCGATAGGGCACAAGCGATAACACCTTGAGGATGCGCGTTTGATAGGGGATATGCCAGAGGTGATAACGGCGAATTTCCACGCCGTCCTCGATGCGCCGGCCAGGACGCAGGCAGCGTCCTGATGTGGACCAGAAGGCAGGTAGATCCACGGCCGTGGTGGTGAAGACCGTGACCTGATCGCCGGTCGCGGCGAGATAACGGCTCAGGCGGGCGAAATAATCTTCCGAGCCGCCTAGCGCCGGCGGATAGCGCTGCACGAAATGGGCCACTCGCATGACGACTCCTTTCCGCGCTGCCGCGCTGCCGGTTGATCCGATACAATGCTACAGATTAGGTGGTTAGGTGGTTAAGTGGCCAGGTGGTTGGGTGGCTCACCTAACCACCTGGCCACCTTCAACCCAAGGACCATTGACATGATAGACATCTCAAAAATGGCTGCCGCCGTGCAGCCGTCGGCCACGTTGGCCGCCGGCGCCAAGGCCAAGCAGATGAAGGCCGAGGGGATCACTGTCTACGATTTCAGCCTCGGCGAACCCGACTTCAATACCCCCGAACACATCTGCGCCGCTGCCGTCAAGGCCATGCAGAAAGGCCACACGCGCTACACGCCGGCTGCTGGCATTCCCGAATTACGCACCGCCATCTCTCGTTTGTATCAAAAGACCTACGGGGTCTCCTATACGCCGGAACAAGTGGTGGTGTCCAACGGGGCCAAGCACTCGTTGCATAATGCCTTGGCCGCCATCGTCGGTCCAGGCGACGAAGTCATCATTCCGACGCCGTATTGGGTCAGTTATAGTGATCTCGTACAAATGACCGGCGCCCGCTATGTTCTTGTACCAACGACGCTGGAATCGGGCTTCAAAATGACGCCCGATCAACTCCGCGCCGCCGTAACGCCGCGTAGTCGGCTGCTGATGCTCAATTCGCCGAGCAATCCAACCGGCGCCGTCTACACACGCAAAGAGTTGGAAGCGCTGGCCGATGTGGTGTTGGAGAAAAACTTGGCCGTCATCAGCGATGAGATTTACGAACGGCTGGTGTTCGGCAATGCTCAGGCGACCTGTTTCGCCACCTTGCGTCCCGGCCTGGCGGAGCGCACCATTACCATTAGCGGAGCAAGCAAGACTTACGCCATGACCGGCTGGCGTGTCGGTTGGGCCCTGGGGCCCATCTCGGTCATCAAGGCGATGGGCAATATCCAGAGTCAGCAGACGGGGTGTCCGTGCAGCGTCAGCCAATACGCGGCGTTGGCGGCCATCGAGGGCGATCAGGAGTGTGTCGAACGCATGAGGCGGGAGTTTGAGGCCCGGCGCGATCTGGTCTGCGCTCGCCTCAAGAAAATGCCGGGCGTCAGAAGCTTCGTACCGGAGGGGGCGTTCTACGCTTTCTTCGATGTGTCCGCTCATTTTGGGCGGACACTGGCTGGCCGGCCGGTCACGGATTCCCTCAGCTTCTGTCAGGCGGCGTTGGAGGGCGCTCATGTCAACGTGGTTGCCGGAGTAGCGTTCGGCGCCGAGGGCTACGTTCGGTTGTCCTACGCTGCCAGCCGCGAACAGCTGCAAGCGGGACTGGATCGATTGGAACAATTTCTGCGAGGTTAACGGTTTTCGGTTTTCCATGCTGTCTTGAACTGAAAACCGAAAACCGAAAACTGAATGGGGTGAATCATGGCCTCTCCTTCTTCCCATCCGGCAAACGGCTCGCCGGGCGTACTGCTGTTAACCGAAGAGGATGTGCGCCGTCTGTTGACCATGGACATGGCTCTGGAAGCTGTAGAGCAGGGGCTGCGCAAGATGGCCCTTGAGGAAGCGATGAATACGCCACGAGCACGCGTACAGACGGACCACGCCATGCTGCACATCATGTCGGCGGCGGCCAAGACGCTGGGTATTATGGGAGCCAAGCTGTACTCGACCAGCCGCAGAAGCGGAGCCCGCTTTCTGGTGCCTTTATTCGATGGCAAAACGGGCGCTCTGTTGTGCTTAATGCAGGCGGACTATCTGGGGCAAATGCGGACGGGCGCGGCCAGCGGCATCGCCACACACTACATGGCCCGTCCGGATGCCACCGAAGTCGGCCTGTTCGGCAGCGGCAAACAGGCACGCACACAGGTGCAGGCCATCTGCCGCGTGCGCCACATCCGGCAAGTGCAAGTGTACAGTCCCAACGAAGAGCATCGCCGTGCTTTCGCCGCCGAGATGAGCGAGCTATGTCAGACGGAAGTGGTTCCGGTGTCCCGGCCGGAGATGGCAGCAGAGAAGAAAGACATTGTCATCACGGCCACGACCAGCCGCGAGCCTGTGTTGACCGGCCATTGGATTTCCCAGGGCACACATATCAACGCCATCGGCTCCAATTTTCTCAGCAAGGCGGAACTGGATAGTGTGACGGTGCGTCGCTGTGCCGTCATCGCTGTAGACAGCAAGGAACAGGCCCGCCTGGAAGCTGGCGATTTTCAGCAACCGCTGGAAGACGGCTCCCTGCGCTGGACCGATGTGCGCGAGCTGGGACAGATCATTGTTGGCCGCTATCCTGGCCGCAAGCATCCCCAGGACATAACGCTGTTCAAGTCGCTGGGAATTGCCATCGAAGATGTCGCCGTCGCCGGCCGGGTCTACGCTCGCGCCCAGGCCGAGGGCGTCGGCAAAATCATGGACTGGTGAAACCAAACCGAACGAATCGGACGCGTAAGCGATGGATGCTTTGTTGTCGCTTAGGCATCTGGCTCGCCTTCTTCGCTACTTATGTGGGCGGATGGCTGCCCGACGGCGATGCCAAAGGAGAATCCTCGCGGGAAAGCTCTTGGTTGGGCATCAGCCCCAGGTCATCCGGTAGATGCAGGAATTTCCCCTTGATGGGCGGCAAAGGCTTTGGCATGGATGGGCGGTCTGGCAAAGCTGCGTCCGCTTCTGACTCGTCCAGGGCCACCGGTTCATCGCACGCTTCGAGCATTTCGTCTTCGATATCCGCTACGGGTGATGGTTTAGGAGCCTGTGGTTTACGTGGCGTTTCTCCTGGTTTTGCCCTTTTGCTCGGCGGCGGAGAGGAGCGAGCAGGGGATGGCGGCACAGCAGCAGGGATCGTATCCCAGGCCACTTTGTAGCGATAATTGCCGATTGTCAACTCATCGCCAGCATTCAGCCGTCCCTCGACGACGCGGGTGCCATTGATGCGGATACCATTGGTACTGCCGAGGTCGCGGACAACGAGATAATCGCTGACCTGAGCAATGCAGCAGTGGCGGCGCGAAATCTTCCGCGAATCGATTTGAATATCGCACTCGGGATGCCGGCCAAGCAGTAAAATCGGCTTATCCAGCAAAATGCTAGAGCCGTGATCCAAAGCTATCAGCTGCGCAGGCATGATCGCTCGCCACCCGTGTAAAGCCCTATCTTGAAACGCTGTCTTTTCTGACGAACTAATATACCATAGTTGAATCGAGTAGTTCTATCCATTCTTTCGCTAGCCCAACAAAATCTTTTCCCATCTTTTCCTCAAGTAGATCGTTTCGCTCCATCTTGACCTGTCGAGCGAATCCGGCTAAGGATTGCCAGCCCAATTTGCCGGCAACTCTGACCGGCGCTGTGGCTGGCAAAAGGCGAGGACCATTCATGCGATCTCTTCGCACGCTATCTCTATCATTGATCGTCTTGGCGGCGGTGCTGTATCCCTCCGTGCATGGCGCCGCTGATTTGCGCAACTTTGAGGATGCCGCACTTCATGCGGTGCAATTTTGGGATAACCGTGAAGGTTGGGCAGTCGGCGAGGAAGGCGTGATTTGGCACACCATCGACGGCGGCAAACACTGGGAACGGCAATCCAGCGGCGTTCGTGCCTCGCTGCGTTCGCTGCATTTCCTCGATCCGTATACCGGCTGGGTCGTCGGCCGAGAGGAACTGCCGGGCGGCGGCAGCACAGGCGTCGTGCTATTCACCAAGGATGGCGGCTTGAAGTGGCAGCGGCTTATGCTCAACATGCTGCCGGGACTCCATCGCGTTCGCTTCGTTGATGAAAAAGCGGGATATAAGATCGGTTATCTCGTCGGGGACGGCAGCGATGCTCATCCCTCCGGCGTGTTCATGACGACAGATAGCGGACGTACCTGGCAGCCGGTGCCCGGGGCGCGGTCCTCATCGTGGTTGGCAGCGGCCTTTACCGATAACGGCGAAGGCGCCCTGGCTGGCACCTGGAATCGGCTGGCAACCGTGCGTAAGGACCGCGTCTTTCAGGTCAACATGGACACCTTGGGTGGTCGCAGTTTACGTGATGTGCAATTGCGCGGCGACGATGGCTTGGCAGTCGGACAAGGAGGATTGATCCTGCGCAGCGAGCGCACACGCGGCTCGACATGGAAATATGTCAATCTGAATGTGACGGAGAACGTTCGTCGGGCCTGGGACTTTCATGCGGTGCATGGCGTCGGCAATCATTACTGGGTGGTGGGCCGACCCGGCTCCGTGGCGCTACACAGCGCCGATCGCGGCCAAAATTGGCAAGTGGTACGCACCGGGCAACCGCTGCCGCTGGACGGCATCTTCTTCACCGATGAGCAGCATGGCTGGGCGGTTGGCGAATTGGGCACCATCCTGGCAACCAGCGACGGCGGCAAGACCTGGCACGTGCAGCATCGCGGTGGGCAACGGGCAGCCGTGCTATTCCTGCATGCTCGTGCTGGCGGCATTCCTCTGGACACCGTCGCTCAACTCGGCGGACAAGAGGGCTATCTGTGCGCCGCTCTGCGCGTAACGGCATCGGATTTAGCGACAGCGGCGCTCGATCGTTCCAGCGAGGCGGCGCGTTTCGCGGCTGCCGTGCGCCAGGCCGGCGGCGCGGCCGGTGAAATGCTGTGGGCCTTTCCCGTCTCCTCGCATTTGCTGCGCGTGCCGCACTCGGAGTTGCTCCGCGCCTGGAACGCAATGCAGGAAGACCAGGCAGCCGAGCACCTGTTGCGCCAACTCGTCTTGACCATTCGCATGTGGCAGCCCGCCGTCCTCATTACGGACAACAGCGAGGAGAAACCCAACGGTTTCGGCTGCGATGCCTTGCTGGCCGAAGCGGTGCGCGCCGCTTTCGAAAAAGCTGGCGATGCCAAGACGTTTCCCGAACAGCTCCAGGGCTTGGGGCTGAGTCCATGGCAGGCCGCCAAAGTCTACAGCGTTTGCGATACTCAACCTGCGCAGGTACAACTTGATCTGACGGCCCTCGCTTCACGCTTGCAAGCGACGCCGCGCGAATTTGCCGCCGCGTCGGCGGCCCTGTTGGCGGGAAGCGCCGTCCCGTTGCCCGATCGCCGCCATTTCCGCTTGCTTGCCGCTCACCTCAAGGATGCAGCGCATCACCGTGAACTGATGCAGGGCATCGATCTGCCTGCCGGCGGATTGGCACGGCGGCCGTTTGGCGATGCTGGGGAAATGCCGGAAGAATTGGTCAAAGCGATTCGTCAATGCTCGACCTTGAGGGCGCTGTCTGAAACACCGGCTGGCGCCTTGAACGATCCCAATCGTCTGTTATCGAACATCGGCCCGATGCTTAAGGACATGCCGGATGACATGGCGGCGTCCACTGCCTTCGCCGTGGCCAATCGCTATGTCCGCATGGGGCAATGGAGCTTGGCTCGCGAAGTTTTCCTGTTGCTGATCGAGCGCTATCCTGTGCATCCTTTGGCGATGGAAAGTTATCGCTGGCTGATTCGTCACAATAGCAGCTCCGAAGCCCGCCATCGCCATGAGCTAGGTCAGTTCCTTGTCGTTGAGTCCGAGCAGCATGGCGTACCCCTGAAAAAAAACTCAACACTCGGCAAGCCTGGCGATCCGGACGCCGCCATACCGGGCATCAAAATGCCGGCCTGGAAACCAGGTATGGCCAGGCCGCCGGACCTGCCGGATCTGTTGACAACGGAGCGCGACAAGCAAATGTTTCTGTTCGCTACGAAAGAACAGGTTCGCCAGTGGTATCAAAGCAGCCTTGATCTGGAGTCGCGCTTGGCCGGGTTCGGGCCCCTGCTGACCGGTGATCCCTCATTGCAGTTTTGCTTACAGGCCGCACGGCGCAATCTCGGCGATTTTCAGACTCCACAAAAGTGGTATTCGCATTTCGTCAGCCGCCAGCCGGATGGTCCGTGGCGTTCGGCTGCGCTGGCCGAATTGTGGTTAGCCAATCGCAGCGGCGCCCCGCCCAAGCCGGTATTGACCTGCCGCTACGTCGATAATCGGCCGCTGCTCGACGGCAACCTCACCGACGCTTGCTGGCAGAGCAAACCGAGCAAACTGCAAAACGCCGCCGGTGATACCATGAAGGAGTGCTCCACCGAGGTGCATTTCGCCTATGATCACGAATTCCTCTATCTCTCTCTCAAATGTGCTCATCCGGCCTATTGTTACGTGCCACCGGTCAAGCCGCGCAGCCGCGACGCCGATTTGCGCGGCCATGATCGCGTCAGTATCCTGCTCGATCTCGACCGTGATTATTGCACTTGCTATCACCTGCAAATCGATCAGCGCGGCTGCGTCTGCGAAGATTGCTGGGGCGATAAGAGTTGGGATCCGCGCTGGTTCGTGGCTGTGCAGAGCGAGCCGACGTGTTGGATTGTCGAAGCGGCCATTCCGCTGGTGGCGCTGACCAGCGACGGCATTACCCCCGGCCGCGCCTGGGCTTGCAACGTGGTGCGTGTGCTGCCCGGCCGCGGCGTGCAAGCCTGGTCGCTGCCCGCCGAGACGCCGGAAGAATCGCTGCGCCCCGAAGGCATGGGCCTGTTGATCTTCACTCAGGAGCAAAAGCAAAAGAACTAACCGCAGGGTCACAGAGAACTCAGAGAAAGATAAAAATAAAGAGATATTTATAAAAACTTATTTGAAAGATCTTCCAAGTGCCAAGGATGTCAAGAAAAAACAAGAGAAAAAAGAGAGGAGCTGATCTCGTGGGCTTTCGGCTTTTTAGTTTTTCCTCTTTCTGTTCTTGGCGTTCTTGGCGCTTTGGTAATACTTCAATAGAGGCCTTAAATGTGTTTCTGTCTTTTTTTGTTTCTTTCTCTGTGTTCTCGGTGACTCTGTGATTCGTCCTTGGAGCCTTACGCCGCCTGCCGGGTTGCGGCTTTGCTGTCCACGGTCTTGACTTCGGGAGCGCGAGCGTGCGAGCGATGCATGTGGAAATTTTCCTTGTACGCCCGCACCAACTCCGGATGACCCTTGATGACCAGCAAGTTCTCGGCATTCTCGTTCTCAGCCTGTTGGGTGAAATTGAAACTGCCGGTTAGCAGCGTGCGATTGTCGATGACCATGACCTTGTTGTGTGCAATGGCGTGGTGGGGATCGATTACTGGCGTTAGCCCTTGCTCCAAAAAGAAATGCATGTCGGTGTAGATTTCGTGTTCGTTGCTGTGATCGAGGACGATATCGATGTGGACGCCGCGCAGCTTGGCATCAACCAGAGCTTGGGCAATCGACTTGGATGTGAACGAATAAGCCAGTACGAGGATCTCGTGGCGAGCATGCTGGATTTCACGGATAATGGCATCGGTGCAGCCGCCCTTGGGGGAAAAATACGCCTCTACCGATGGTGGCGTGAACCAGGCGTGATAGGCAGTGCGGAGCAGATAGAGCAGCGTCAGCGCTCCGGTGAATCCTGTAGCAATCAACAGCCATTCCATGGCGTCCATATACGGCCTCCTGAAATCGATGTTCGCGCTGCCGCAAAATACCATGACGGGGCGATTTTGTCAGCCCGAAATGGCTATTTCGCCGCGACGCCGGCGGTATATGCTCTCAAATGACTACATCTACCTGCGGAACCAAAGCCATGACTCTGGCCGCCCAGGCCGAAAGAGTAACCGTTCCCAATCCCGGAAGCCAGGGCTCCACAGCGTAAGAGCTACCGGACCAGACCGTAGGGACCGCCTGTTAGAAAGCTACGAGAAGCTCAGTAGTTCTCCTCCGGATGCAGCAATGCCCGCAATACTTCCTCTGGCGCGGGCCGGTACTTGTACGGCTCCATGGAGGATGATGCGCGGCCCTGGCTCAGACTGCGCACTTTATCGGCGTAGTCGAACATCTTCGACAACGGCACGATGGTTTCCAGTGTGCAGAGGCCATCGCGGTTTTCCAGCTTGTTGATCTCGGCCCGTCGGGCGTTGAGATCCGATGTCACCGGGCCGAGGAATTCTTCAGGCACGATCACTTCCAGCTTCATCCACGGCTCCAGCAGCACGATGTTATCGCGCATCGCCTTGTGGACTGCATCGGCGCCGGCAGCCTGGAAGGCCGTGTCGTTGGACAATTGTTCGTCCATCTCGCCATCGAGAATCACCGCCTTGACGTTCATAACGGGAAAACCTAACTCGCCGGAATCGAAAGCACTGCGGATACCTTGCTCGGCGGCGGCCACGAACAACGGCGGCAACTTGTCCGATGGCAGACGTGATTCTACCACAATCGACTCCTCGCCCCTGTACGGCTCGAAGGCCACCTGCAGCTTGGCGAATAAACCGCCCTGGCCGGCGTGCTTGATGCATTCGCCCGTCACCGTGACGGCGCTGCGGATCGTCTCGCGGTAGCTGACGCGCGGCTGGCCGACGCGCACTTTTAGACGAAAATCGCGCTCCATACGGTGTTGCTTGATCTCCAGGTGCAACATGCCCATGCCGCTCATTAACGTTTGTCCGGTGTCCTTGTCTATGTTCCAGGTGAAGGTCGGATCTTCTTTGCGCAAGATGTTGAGGACAGAGATGAGCTTGTCCTTGTCGGCCGATGATTCCGGTTCGATGGAACGGCTGACAACTGCCTCGGCGAACTGGATGCGTTCCAACAAAATGGGATGCTGGAGGTCACACAACGTATCGCCGGTGATCGACTCTCTCATGCCGATGACGGCTACGATGTCGCCGGCCACGGCCTCGGAGACTTCCGTGCGCTGGCGGGGGTCAGCCTCGGTGTGATAGAGCTTGCTGACCATCTCCTTACAATCGCGGCCAGGATTGTAAGGTCGGCTGTTGGCCTTCAGGATGCCGGAGTAGACGCGCACAAAGTACAGCTCCCCCTTGACATCGGCAACGATTTTGAAGACCAGGCCGCAGAACGGCTCTTTGGGATCGGGTTTACGGATCTCTACTTTGTCTTTTTTCTTGGGATGAATGCCGCGGATCGGCGGGCGGTCAAGCGGACTGGGTAGATACCAGGTCACAGCGTCCAAAAGAGGTTGAATGCCGATATGTTCACGTCCCGATCCACAAAGCACCGGCTGAATCAGTCCCTTGAGCGTCTGCTCACGTAGCACGGCCCGGATGGTGTCGGCGGGAATGTCCTTGCCTTCGAGATAGGCACTGGTCAACTGATCGCCCTCGTCGTGCTGCGTCAGTTGGTCGAAGAGTTTCTCCCGCCATTTCTGGGCCTTGGCTCGTAGTTTGTCGGGGATCGACTCGGCACGGAACGTCTTGCCCTGGTCAGCGGGATCGAAAGAGAGGGCTTGCATCTCCAACAGATCGATAATGCCCGAAAAAGGAGTGGCACTATCCTTGATGGAGCCGGAGCCGATGGGGATGTTGATGGCGACGGGGTTGCCGGCCAGTCGACGGCGGATGGCTTCCAGGACGTTCTCGAAATTGGCACCGACCACATCCATTTTGTTGATGAAGGCCAGCCGCGGCACTCCGTACTTATCGGCCTGTCGCCATACGGTCTCTGACTGCGCCTCCACACCTTTCTGAGCATCAAAGACGACGATAGCGCCGTCCAGCACACGCAGACTGCGTTCGACCTCGGCAGTGAAATCGACGTGGCCAGGCGTGTCGATAAGGTTGATGGTGCAGTCGCGCCACGGGAAGGGAATGCAAGCGCTGTAGATGGTGATGCCGCGCTGCTGTTCTTCAAGATCGTAATCGGTTTCGGTGGTGCCGGCATCGACCGTTCCCAAGCGATGCTTGGCGCCACTGTAGTAGAGCAGGTGCTCGGTGGTCGTGGTTTTGCCTGCATCAATATGGGCAATGATGCCCAAGTTGCGGAACTTGCTCAGGTCTATCTTACTCATATGGCATCACCCCCAAACAATTTAACCGCCAAGACGCCAAAAACGCCAAGAGAAGAAAAGCGCGAACGAAAAAGAAAGAAAAGAACCATGACCGGAACGCCGCACATGCTTCTCTTCGTTCTTCGTTCTTCGCTCTCTCTTTTCTTCTCTTGGCGTTCTTGGCGTCTTGGCGGTTAAATTATTTTACCAGGCGAAGTGGGCGAAGGCTTTGTTCGATTCGGCCATTTTGATAGTGTTTTCGCGTTTGGTCATGGCTTCGCCCTCCTTGCGGTAGGCCGCCATCAACTCGTCGGCCAGACGCAGATACATCGGCCGGCCCGTCTTGTGACGCGCCGCTTCGATGATCCAGCGGATGGCCAAGCTCTGCTGCCGCTTCTTGTTCACCTGCATCGGCACCTGATAGGTAGCACCGCCGACGCGCTTGGAACGCACCTCAACAGTCGGCTTGACGTGCTCGACCGCTTGCGTGAACACTTCCATCGGATCGGCGTCGGGCATGCGTTTCCTGATCTGTTCCAGGGCGCCGTCAAAGATGCGCGTGGCCGTGGCTTTTTTGCCCTGCCACATGATGCAGTTGATGAACTTGACGGCCAGTTCTGTCCGGCCACTCAGACGCGCATTTTGCTCCAGGGTCTCTTTACTGGCGGTTCGCTTTCCCATAGTTGGTTCTCAATCTTTCCTTACCAGCTCGCCGTGCCCACCAAGGGATGTCCTTTACAGGGATGGCGGACTGGTATCCTAATTCAACGACGGCTGCGGCAGCGGCCGATAACACACGCAAGGCCGTACCGACCGCACTGTGCCGCTGGCCTCGAACGACAATTGATTGATGGTGCCGCAGGTCGGACACGGCACCTTGACGTCAGGCAAGTCCTGGTCCCTTAATTTTTCTCCTCGGCATTGCACTGTGACCGTGACACATTCTTCGCACCCACAACACACGAAACCGAGCGTCAATTTCAATTCCATCATCACGTCCATCCACTCCTCTTTGAGACGGACTGGTTAGCGACACCTTGCCGAAACGCCGCGGGCAACGACGCTTCCTATAAGCGCCGTTAACCGGCCAGATCATTTGCCTTCACGCTTGGCGCCGTACTTGGAGCGGGCCTGTTTGCGATCGGCCACACCTTGGGCGTCGAGAACGCCGCGAATGATGTGGTAGCGGACACCAGGCAGGTCGCGGACGCGGCCGCCGCGCACCAGCACGATGGAGTGCTCTTGCAGGTTGTGTCCCTCGCCTGGAATGTACGCTGTCACTTCGACGCCGTTGGACAGACGAACACGCGCCACTTTGCGTAGCGCCGAGTTGGGCTTTTTGGGCGTCATGATCTTGACTTGCAAGCACACGCCCTTCTTCTGCGGACAGCCGTGCAACGCTGGATGTTTGGGCCGACGATACTGCGTCACACGCGGCTTGCGAACTAACTGGTTGATGGTCGGCATATCGATCTCTTCTTGGATGAAGGAGTCTCAAAAAGATTACCGTAGTGGCCGGCAAGGCAATGGTCAAGATGGAATCGGCGAGCGGAGTCGTGTTAATACCGCGAGCGCAGTGCTCGGGATACTAACACGACTCCGCTCGCCGGGGGGTTACTCCGTAGCCCCGACGATTTCCGCCTGATCGGCGGCCTCCTCGGCAGCTTCTTCGCCAAGGGCGGTTCGCAATGCCGGGGCAGTCAGGCGCACTTCGGCCTCCTGATGCGTGCGGAAGCCTGTGCCGGCTGGGACCAGGTGGCCGAGGATGACGTTCTCCTTCAAGCCGACCAGATAATCGACCTTGCCGGCCAAGGCCGCCTCGGTCAGCACCTTGGTCGTCTCCTGGAAGGACGCCGCTGAGATGAAGCTGTCCGACTGTACCGCCGCCTTGGTAATGCCCAACAATTGCGTACTGCATGTCGCTGGCATCGGTGTTGTGTAGGTCGGCAGCTCCTTGCCTTCCGCCTCCAAACGCGCTCGTTCTTCCTCGAACGCTTCCTTGCTGACGATCTTGCCGGCCACGAACTTGGAGTCGCCCGGATCCTTGATCTTGACGCACTCCTTCAGGCGATCATTGACAGCGCGGAAGGCGAACTTATCGATGATCGAGCCAGGCAAGAGTCCCGTATCGCCCATCGTTTCCACCTTCACCTTGCGCAGCATTTGAGCCACGATGATTTCGATATGTTTGTCGTCGATGTCCACGCGCTGACTGCGATAGACCGACTGCACTTCCGTGACCAGGTAGCGCTGCAATTCCTCGATGCCAGAGATCTTGAGGATCTCGTGCGGCACCAGCGGGCCGAACACCAGGCGTTGGCCCTCCTTGACACGGTCGCCGGTGTGGACGGCCAGGTGTTTGCCGGGCGGCACCTGATGCTCGCGCTCTTCGCCGACCGGCTTGCCGTTTTCATCGACCGGCTGAATGTAGATGAGCCGTTTGCCGCGTTTCTTCTCGCCCAGACGGACGATGCCGGCCACCTCGGCCATCTTGGCCGGATCACGCGGCGTGCGTGCCTCGAAGATTTCCGTGACGCGCGGCAAGCCGCCGGTGATGTCCTGTGTGCCGGACACCTCGCGCGGCGTCTTGGCCAATAGCGTGCCCGCCGACACTTTCATACCTTCGCGCACTTCCAGATACGCTTTCTCCGGCATGTAGTACGTGGCCAGGATCTGGCCGCGCTCGTCCTCGATGATGACCTGCGGGTGCAGGTCACCTTTGTGCTCCAGGATCACCCAGCGCTCGGCGCCAGTGACTTCATCGCGCTCCTTTTTCAGTGTCTGGTCCTCAACGATTTCATCGAAACGGACGCGGCCAGAGAACTCGGCGACGATCGGCGTGATGTGCGGGTCCCACTTGCACAACACTTGCCGCTCTTGTACTGTCTGGCCGTTCTCGACCAGGAGCACAGCCCCATTGGGGACGGCGTAGCTTTCCAGCACCTTCTCGTCCTTGGCGCCGGCGGTCTTCGGTTCGACGATCTTGATCTCGCCATTACGGCACAGGGCGATGCGTTCCCCTTTGTCGTTGAGGACATCGGTGATGCGCTCATAGCGGATAATGCCAGCCCTCTTGGCTTTGGCTTCCGACTCGCCCATCTCACGCTTGACGACACCGCCGATGTGGAAGGTGCGCATGGTCAGCTGCGTGCCCGGCTCGCCGATGGACTGAGCGGCGATGATGCCCACGGCCATGCCTTCCTCGACCAGCGCCCCGGTGGCCAGGTCCATGCCGTAGCACAGCCGGCACACACCCAGAGGCGCCTGGCAAGTCATCGGCGAACGCACGATGATCTTGTCGATGCCCATCGACTCGATTTTGCGCGCCGCTTCCCAGGAGATCATCTCATTTTCATCGACGATCATCTGACCGGACACCGGATCCTTGATGGGATTGCGGCTGACACGGCCGCGGATCGTCTCGGACAACGGCCGCTCGATCTGCTCGCCCTTGTAAACCACGCCCTTGCTGACGCCCTGGGTAGTACCGCAATCATGCATGGTGACGACGACGTTCTGGGCCACGTCGGCCAGCTTGCGCGTCAGGTAACCCGAATCGGCCGTCTTCAGCGCGGTATCGGCCAAGCCCTTGCGGGCGCCGTGCGTCGAGCTGAAATATTCCAGTACACTGAGACCCTCACGGAAGTTGGCCTTAATGGGCGTCTCGATGATGGTGCCGTTAGGCTTAGCCATCAGGCCGCGCATGCCAGCCAATTGGCGAATCTGCTCGGTGCCGCCGCGCGCGCCGGAGTTAGCCATCAAGTAGATCGGATTCAGGTACGGTCGTACCTGGCCGGTCTCGTCCTTGCGGCGATCGTTGCGCAGATCCTCCATCATCTGATCGGTGATCTGATCACGGGCATGGGTCCACAGATCGATGACGTTGTTGTAGCGTTCGACCTCAGTGATGTTGCCGCGATCATACTGCTTGCGGAAGTAATCGACTTTCTTTTCGGTTTCGGCCAGCACTTTTTCCTTGTTGGCCGGCGTTTTCAAGTCGTCCGTGGCGAATGACAGGCCAGAGCGCGTCGATTCACGGAAGCCCAGGTCCTTCATGCGGTCGAGCAGATCGATGGTCTCGCGGCGGCCGAGCAGCTGATAGCAGTCGGCGATGATGCGCGCCAGGTGCTTGCTCGATAGCGACAGGTCGTAAAACGCCATTTTCGGATTGAGAATGTCGTTGAACAAGACTCGGCCAACCGTGGTGAAGACCAGGCCGCTCGACTTGCGCGGCACTTCATCAACGCGTGTCTGGCCTTTTTCCACCTTGATCTCGCTGATGACCTTCTTGTCAATGGGCAAGCGGACGTAGATGCGCGCGTGAACGCCGAGCTTTTTCTGGGAATAAGCGGCGAAGACTTCCTGGACGCTGGCGAAGGTCTTGCCCTCGCCGGCTTCGCCGGATTCACCCAACTCACCGCGCGTCGCCGTCAGGTAGTAGCAGCCCATGACGATGTCTTGCGACGGGCTGATGATCGGCTGTCCGTTGGCCGGACTGAAGATGTTGTTGGTAGACATCATCAGGATAGTCGCTTCTACCTGCGCCTCGATGGAGAGCGGCAGATGTACAGCCATCTGGTCGCCATCGAAGTCGGCGTTAAAGCCTTTGCATACCAACGGGTGGATGCGGATGGCGTTGCCTTCGATCAACACCGGCTCGAATGCCTGGATGCCCATGCGGTGCAAGGTCGGCGCCCGGTTGAGCAGCACGGCATGGTTCTTGATGACCTCTTCGAGGATGTCCCAGACCTGCTCTTCCTTACGTTCGAGCATCTTCTTGGCCGACTTGATGGTGTCGGCATGGCCCAGTTCCTTGAGACGGCGGATGATGAACGGCTGGAACAGCTCCAGGGCAATCTTTTTAGGCAGACCGCACTGGTGCAGCTTCAGCTCGGGGCCGACGACGATGACGGAGCGGGCCGAGTAATCGACGCGTTTGCCCAGCAGGTTCTCGCGGAAGCGGCCCTGCTTGCCCTTAATCATGTCGGTCAGCGATTTCAGCGGCCGATTGCTCGATCCCAGTACCGGACGCTTGCAGCGATTGTTGTCGAACAAGGCATCGACCGACTGCTGGAGCATCCGTTTCTCGTTGCGGATGATGACTTCAGGGGCATTGAGGTCCACCAGTTTCTTGAGACGGTTGTTGCGGTTGATAATACGACGATAAAGATCGTTCAAGTCGCTAGTGGCAAAGTTGCCACTGTCCAGAAGCACGAGTGGCCGTAGATCAGGAGGAATAACCGGGATGCACTCCAGCACCATCCACTCTGGCTTGTTTTGCGGTCCGCCCAGACCGGAATCGCGCAGCGACTCGACCACTTTCAAGCGCTTGACCAGATCGCGCTGTTTCTGTTTGGACGGCTTATCCTTTCGGTTCTCTTCGTCGAGTTTTTCGCGCAACTCGATGGCCAGCTGGACCAGGTCGAGATCTTCGAGCAGCTTCTTGATGGCCTCGGCGCCCATGTCTGCCTCGAAGGCGTCGCCGTAGTTTTCGCGGGCCTTGCGGTAGTCTTCCTCGGTCAGGAGTTGATACTTCTTCAAGGGCGTATCGCCCGGATCAATGACGACGTAATCCTGGAAATAAATGATCTTTTCCAGACTGGTCGTTTTCATGTCCAGGAGCGTGCCCAGCCGCGACGGCATGGCCTTGAAGAACCAGATGTGGACGACGGGGGCGGCCAATTCGATGTGGCCCATACGTTTGCGGCGAACGCGGCTGTGCGTGACCTTGACGCCGCAGCGGTCGCAGATCATACCCTTGTATTTCATGCCGCGGTACTTGCCGCAGGCGCATTCCCAGTCCTTCTCCGGGCCGAAGATGCGCTCGCAGAACAAACCATCCTTTTCGGGACGATAGGTCCGATAATTGATCGTTTCCGGCTTTTTGACTTCGCCGAACGACCAGGAGCGAATATCATGCGGACTGGCCAGGCTGATGCGCACCGCCCCATAGTCGTTGATACGATCGTAATTCATTTCGCCGTTACTCATGGCCGTCCTCCTTATAAAGAAACTCGTAGTCCAATTTGGTGAATCGTATGATTGAATTTCCTGGCCGCGTCCGTTGCCCTGTCTTTGGCTCCCTCTACAGACGCTTCTTTTCCAACTGCATGTTCAACGCCAAGCCGCGGATCTCGTTGGTGAGCACGTCGAAGCTGGCAGGCGTGCCGGCTTCCAGTGTGTTCTCGCCCTTGACCATCGATTCGTAGATCTTGGTGCGGCCCTCCACATCGTCCGATTTGACGGTCAACAATTCCTGCAAGATGTAGGCGGCGCCATAAGCCTCCAGGGCCCACACTTCCATCTCGCCGAAGCGTTGGCCGCCAAAGCGAGCCTTGCCGCCCAAGGGCTGCTGGGTAATCAATGAGTAAGGGCCAGTGGCGCGGGCATGAACCTTGTCATCAACCAGGTGATGCAGCTTGAGCATGTAGATGTAGCCGACCGTCACCGGCTGCTCGAAACGCTCGCCAGTTCGACCATCGTACAGATACGTCTTGCCGGTCTCGGAGAAGCCGGCTTCTTTGAGGCATTTGCGGATCTCCTCCTCGGTGGCGCCGTCAAAGACTGGCGTGATGGCCTTGAAGTTCAGCTTCTTGGCTGCCCAGCCCAGGTGCGTCTCCAGAATCTGACCGACGTTCATGCGGCTGGGGACACCCAATGGATTGAGCAGAATGTCCACCGGCGTGCCGTCGGCCATGTAGGGCATATCCTCGACGGGCAGGATCTTGGAAATGACACCTTTGTTGCCGTGGCGCCCAGCCATCTTGTCGCCAACCGAAATCTGTCGCTTGGTGGCCACGTATACCTTGACCATCTGTTGCACGCCGCTGGGCAGCTCATCGCCGCGCTTCATCGAGTTCAGCTTGCGTTCCTTTTCATCGAACAGAGCATCCAGGCGTTCCTTATGGCGATGATAAATCTCGCTGCACTGCTTCTTGCGCTCCGGGCTGCGGATGTCCAGATGGTCGAGCCGGAACGAATGCGCCTGCTCGACGAGGGCCTTCTCATCCCGGTCCTGGCCGAGGGTCTTGTTGGTGACGTTATCCTTAAGCTCCTTCTCCTTCTTGTCTAGCACTTCGGCCAATTCCTTAATCATGGCCCGGTACTGTTCGATGATCTGCTTGTTGAAGCGGTGCTCCACCTCCTTCAATTCTTTATCAAAGGCTTTCTTTTCCTCCTCCGACATGGAGGCGCGTCGGCTGAAACGCTGCGTATCGATGACGATGCCTTCAACACCGGACGGTACCTCCAGGCTGTCGTTTTTGACGTCCTCACCGGCCCGGCCGAAGATAGCGTGCAAGAGCTTCTCTTCCGGCGTCAGTTCGCTCTTGGACTTCGGCGATACCTTGCCGACCAGGATATCGCCCGGCTGGACGTAAGTGCCGATGCGGACAATGCCGTATTCATCGAGATTGGCCAGCGCCTTGGGCGAGACGTTGGGAATGTCGCGGGTAAACTCTTCCTTGCCCAGCTTGGTCTCGCGGATCTCGATCTCGAACTCTTCGATGTGAATCGAAGTATAAGTATCGTTTTCCACCAGTTTTTCGCTGATGATGATGGCATCCTCGAAATTGTAGCCGTCCCACGACATGAAGGCGGCAAGGACGTTGCGTCCCAGGGCCAGTTCGCCATGGCTGGTGGCCGCCCCGTCGGCAATGACTTGCCCTTCTTTGACCTTTTGGCCGATGCGGACGATCGGCTTTTGATTGAGGCAAGTATGCTCATTGAGTCCGATGAACTTGCGGAGCGGATACTCGCGCTCATCAATGCGAATGCGCTGAGCATCGACGTAGGTAACGGTGCCGCTCTTCTCGGCCTTGACCACCATGCCGCTGTTGTAGGCCACGTCCTTTTCCAGCCCCGTGGCCACCAACGGAGGTTCGGTGACGAGCAAGGGCACGGCCTGGCGCTGCATGTTGGAACCCATCAGGGCCCGGTTGGCATCATCGTGTTCCAAGAACGGAATCAGGCCCGCCGAGACGCCGACCATCTGCTTGGGACTGATGTCGATATACTGCACCTGATCGGCAGGGATGGTGGTGAAGTCGCCGCCGAAGCGAGCGGTGATACGGTCCTGAGTGATTTTCTGGCCGTCGGTCGGGGCGTCGGCCGGGGCCAGGTACGCCAGCGATTCCTCATCAGCCCGCAGATGTTTCACTTCATCGGTCAGCTTGCGGTGTTTGACCACACGGTAGGGCGTGATAAGGAAACCGTACTCATCTACACCGGCATAAATGCTCAAGTGAGAAATCAAGCCGATGTTGGTGCCTTCCGGTGTTTCGATAGGGCAGATACGGCCATAGTGCGAGATGTGAACATCACGCACGTCGAAGCCAGCCCGCTTGCGGTTGAGGCCGCCCGGACCCAGCGCTGACAATCGCCTCTCGTGTGTCAACTGCGAGAGCGGATTGGTCTGATCGACGACCTGGCTTAGCTCGCCGCGGCCGAAGAAATATTCGATGGCCGCAGAGATCGACTTGGGATTGATGAGCGAGCGGGGCGTCATATCTTGCTGATCACGGATGGACATGCGCTCCTGCACCGTGCGGCGCAGCTTAAGGAAGCCTTTGCGCAGCTCGTCGGCGGCCAACTCGTCGATAGTGCGAACGCGGCGATTGCCCAGGTGGTCGATGTCGTCGATATGACCATCGCCGGAGCGCAGCTTCATGATGTAGCGAATGGCGTTGAGATAATCGAGCGACTGCAACGTCATTTCTGCTTCATCGATGTTCTGCTCAAACTTGCGGTTGATGCGGAAGCGGCCAACCCGGCCCAGGCGATAGCGGTTGGGGTCTTGGAACTTCTCAGTGAACAGCTCTTTGGCTTTTTCCAGCTGCGGCGGATTGCCCGGACGCAGGCGCTGGTAGATTTTCAACAGCGCTTCCTCGTGCGTGCTGGTCGGATCTTCGTTCAGCGAGGCGAGGATGAGCGGATCTTTGACCTTGGTGAGGATGGTCACCTCTGTCACGGGGCTGGCAAAGATGATGTCGAGCTTTTCCTCGGTGAACGTTTCGCCGCTGTCGAGGTAGACTTCGCCTGTTTCCGGGTCGATAACGTCGCCGACGGCGATGGCGCCCTTGATTTTGGCGCGGGCATCTTTGCTGTTGACTTTGATTGTCTCGGTCGGATAGAAGGCGCGGATGATGTCGGCATCGCTGGAGTAGGCCGGATCCATGGCGCGCAAGAGCGTCATGGCCGAGAACTTGCCGGATTGATCAATGCGGACGCCGAGGGTGTCTTTTTTGGTGACGTTGATTTCGATCCAGCTGCCGCGTTCGGGGATGATGCGGCAGGAGTGGAGTTTTTTGTCGCTGGCTTCGGTTTCGACGACAAAATCGACACCGGGCGAGCGGTGCAGTTGGCTGACGACGACACGTTCGGCGCCGTTGATGATGAACTCGCCGCCGCCAATCATGATGGGCATGTCGCCGAGGTAGACTTCTTCTTCGACCGGCTGGTCTTTGACCAGGCGCAGCCAGACGCGGAAGGGCCGGCCATAGGTCAGGCGCAGTTGCCGGCATTCATCGGGGCCGTAACGCGGCTTGCCCAGCTCATAGCGCAGATATTCCAGGGAAAGCGTGTTGTCGTAGCTTTTGATGGGGAAGATTTCGCGCAGCACGCCTTCAAGTCCAATCGGCTGGCGTTTCTCCGGCGGCACGTCCAGCTGCAGGAAACGCTCGTAGGAGCGTGTTTGGATGGCGGTCAGGGGCGGCACCTTGGCGGTGTCGCCGAAGCGGCCGAAGTTGCGGATTTCTTCCGGTACAATGGTGCGAATAGCGGGGACGGGCATGGTGGGTTTGCTCCTCCCAAAAAAGACAAACAGGTACGGATCGGCGCGAGCCTGTCCGGCACGGCGGCCACTCTCGTTCCCAAACCGAGTTGGGAACGGTCGCGTCAATTCACCGGGCCGATTCGGCATCGCGCCGTCGGCTAGTATTTGGATGATCGTTCAAGGGTGCAAGAATCGCTGGTGGAGGCGCTCCTACAAGATGCCCGTCGCTTGCGCTCCAGGCTTGTAGGACAGCGCCGAACGGTCCTGTGGACGCTTTGGTTCTCCCGCAGAGCAGGGGAACGCACGATACAGGGTCTCCAACGGGTCTGTTCCTAAAGTTACTCCGTTCAATACCCGGACGGCGCGCGAGCGCAGCCAGGCACCAGGCCTGGCTATTTTTCACCCGGGGGCGAGGGGGAAGGCCGATTGGTTGCACGCTGCGTTCCGCGTTTGTTTCGTTTCGTTTCAACCTACGCCCGGCGGCGCGTCCGAATCACGGCCGAGCGAACATCGCCGCGCCTCAACTCCGAGATACGAAAGACAGTCTAGGATATTTCACCACAAAGGCACGCAAAGTGCAAGGACTTTTTTTCCGGCGAGCGGGGTATGGAAACACCTCGATGGTCTCCAGGGCGTTTCCACGCCCCGCTCGCCGGCATCCCTTTACTTCAGTGAAACCTTGGCGCCGCCATCTTCGAGTTTCTTCTTGATGGTGTTGGCCTCGTCTTTGGAGACGTTCTCCTTCACAGGCTTGGGCGCGCCCTCGACGAGTTCCTTGGCTTCCTTGAGGCCGAGGTTGGTGATCTCGCGGACCACCTTGATGACGTTGATCTTCTTGGCCGGATCGGCCAGGCCGTCGAGGACGACGGTGAATTCCGTCTTCTCTTCAGGCTTGGCTTCCGCAGGTCCGGCGCCGGGTGCGCCGGGGCCGGCAGCCATCACCACGCCACCGGCAGCCGGTTCAATTTTATACTTTTCCTTGAGATAATCTCTCAATTGGACAGCCTTGGTGATGGTCAAGGCCGCGATTTTGTCGCCCAGCTCCATGATATCGGGTGCGAAGCTGGTTCCGTTTCCTTCAGCCATTGTCGTCTGATCCTTTCTTGATGCAGGTGCTGCTTGAAGCGGAGCAGCGTCTTGCGTAATAGCCCACGTTTGGTTTCATCCTGCCGCTCCAGCGGCAGCGCTTTCCTCTTTTTTCGCGCCGATGGTCTGAATCTGGCTGGCCACCTGCGCGATTGGCCCAGTCAAACAGCCGGCCAGTGCCGATCCCGGCCCCAATATCATGCCGATAATCGAAGCGATGGCCTCTTCACGCGTTGGTCTCGTGAGCGCTTCCTCGAAGCGGATGACCTCCCCATCCGCGAAGGCGCCTTTGATGTTGACCTTGTCCTTGTACGCCGCGGCGTTCTTGGATTTTTTCAACTCATCGTCGAGGGTCCGGCTCAACTCGGCGATGCTGTTGGCACCGAAGGCGAACGCGGTCGGGCCAATCCATATCGGTGAATCGGCCCCGATCCGAATGCCCAGCTCGTCGAAGACACGTCGTGTCAAGCTGTTTTTGACCCATTTGATACGGATGTTCTTTTTGCGCAGCGCTGCCCGCAGGGAGGTTTCGAGCTGGCCATTTAGTCCTTGTATGCTCAACACCACGGCGTCGCGGACCTCCTGGAAGGTGCTGCGCAACGCATCCATTTCCATTTGTTTGATGACTTTGCTCATGGCGCAATTCTCAGAGGCGAGCGGGGCGCGTTAACGCCTCGGCAAATTACCGCGACATTAACACACCTCGCTCGCCGGGAAATTACATAGTAACCGGGATGCCCGGAGTCATAGTGCCGGCGATGGTAATCGATTTCACATAATGTCCCTTGACGCCAGCCGGCTTGGCGGCGCGGATCTGTTCGACAAAGGCCGTAATGTTGGCGGCCAATTTGTCATCAGGGAAGCTGATCTTGCCAACGCCAGCGTGGACATTGCCGCCCTTGTCGGCGCGATATTCAACCTTACCGGCCTTCTGCTCGCGCACCGCCTGGGCCACGTCTTGACCGGCCGTGATGACAGTGCCAGCCTTGGGTGTGGGCATCAGACCGCGCGGACCGAGGACTTTACCGAGGCGGCTGACTTTGCCCATCATGTCCTGCGTGGCCAGAGCCACATCGAAGTCGAGCCAGCCTTCCTTCTGGACCTTTTCGACCAACTCGTCGCCACCGGCAAAGTCGGCGCCGGCCTCCTTGGCCTTGGCAATGTTATCGCCCTGGCAGAAAACGACGACGCGCTTAACCTTGCCTAGACCGTGCGGCAACGGTACGCTGCCGCGGATCATCTGATCGCTCTGCGTCGTATCGATGCCGAGCGACATATGGACCTCGACGGTCTCGTCGAACTTGGCCCGCTTGATCTGCTTCAAGAGGGCGATAGCCTGCTTGAGCGGGGGAGCGCCGGCCTTGAGGATCTTTTGGCGATCGTTCTTGAGCTTATTGAGCAGCTTTTTGCCGCGGTGCGGTGGTTTTCCGGGCTGCCGCCCTTTTTTCTTGGCAGGCGCCGCCGGGGCCGTTGGTGCTGGCGCGGCAGGTGGGGCAGCAGCGGAAGGCGCTCCAGGAGGCGCCGACTCAACGGTGGCCGCCGGGGCTGCCTCCGCTTTGGGGGCTTTGGCCTTGGCAGCACGCGGTTTCTTTGTTTCGGCGCCGGCCGGTTGTTCGCCCGCCGGGGCCGACTTTTCCTTGGTTTCGTCGGGTTTGTCGGCTTGTTTCTTGGCCATGGTCTTTCTACTACCTGTTGTAGCGAACGGCCGGCGTCAGTCGGCTGGTCCACTCTCCACCAGCCGGCTGACACCGGCCGTTCGCCGGAAGGTTAAATGCTATGACTTTCACCCCTCGATGGCCAGTCCCAAACTACGGGCCGTGCCCTCAATGATGCGCATGGCGTGATCGACATCGCGGGCATTGAGATCTTGCAATTTCTTCTGGGCGATTTCGCGGACCTGTGCCGCCGATACCTTGAATCCCTTGTATTTGCCGCTGCCCTTGGCTTTTTCTTCGGCGTTGATGACTTCACCGCCTTTTTTCTTCTCCAAGGGGATGCCGGCCGCCTGTTTGAGCAAGATCGCCGCGGGCGGACTCTTGATGGCAAATTCGAAGCTGCGGTCGTTATAGACCGTTATCACCACCGGCACGGTGATACCGCGCATCTCCTTGGAACGCTCGTTAAACTGTGATACGAACTGACCGATGTTCACACCATGCTGACCGAGCGCAGGACCAACCGGAGGCGCAGGCGTGGCCTGTCCTCCCGGCACCTGCAATTTGATCTGCGCTGTTACCTGTTTCGCCACGTTGCAACCTTTCTAATGATTTTTGATTTCCCGTGGTTCGTTTTCGGTAAAGAAGGATCTGTTTGTTTGTTCCGAAAACCGAAAACAGAAAACCAAAAACGGATTTACGCTTGTTCCACTTGCCAGTATTCAAACTCCACCTGCACGGGCCGGCCGAAGATCGTCAACTCGACCGATACGCTGCCCTTGGCCTCGTGCAATTCCTTGACGTCGCCCTCCATGCCAGCGAAAGTGCCGTCCGTGACCTTGACACGGTCGCCGGGACCGAAGCGCGGCTTGGTGTAGACGACCTTGCCCTCTTCGGCCTTGGCTTCGGCACCCTTGATCTGCCCATGCAGCATGCGCTCGATCTCCCGATCGGACATGGGCGGCGGCGGACGATGCACCGAGCCACCCACAAAATCGCCGACCCCGGAGGTCTCTCGAAAGAGATAGAGGATTCGATCGTTGTATTCCACCTCGACCATCAAATATCCCGGATAGAGCTTGCGTTCTTTCTGTACGCGGCGGCCATTGCGCATCTCCGTGACGCGCTCCACCGGGATGACGATCTGACCGTAATACTCTTCCAGTCCTTCGATTTTAACCCGTTTTTCGATGGCTTCCTTGATCGCTTCTTCGCGGCCGCTCTGCACTTTGACGACATACCAGCGTTTGTTGCTCGGTTTGGGCTGCGGCGGCGTCGCTTCCGCTTCAGCGCTGCTCGCGTGGGGTTGTTCGGCAGCAGGCTCCGTTGTTTGCGGCGGACCTGCAGGCGCCCCCGCTTCGGGATGCTCTTCCGCAGGGACTGGGGACGATGTCTGTTCTGGTTGGGCGCTTTCCGGCGGTGGAGGGGGCGTCACCGCGGGAGTGGGTTCAGGAGTAGAAACGTTCTCTGTCATGACGCCAACTCTTTGATTCGTCCGCCCCTAGCGCCTGCAAGGGATGCCCCTGCGGGCGCTGCGGGCAAGTAGTGCATTCAGAATTCACCACGGTCTGTCTTCGGGCGGTTGGGCCGCTCCCTTTTGCTCCTCAGAAGATATTCTCAAAACACCGATGGGCGGCCAACTCAGTATAGACTTCCACATCACATCCATGCTGAACAGATAGAAAGCCATCAACACCACGGTCACCAACACGACGATGGTGTCCTGAACCAGCCGCCGTTGCGTGGTCCACGACACTTTATTCATCTCTGCTTCGGTGGCGATGAGGAAGTCGGCGAAGACCGGCACATTGACGACGCGCCAGGCCAGCCAGATTCCTGCAGCCAGCATCAGCAGTGGCACTGTGAACTGCACGGACGGCAACAACGTCAAACTGCGATAGATCAACGTGCCTGTGGCCGGCTGCGGCATTTCATACTGAGGCTCGATTCCGTTTTCACTCTTGATTTTCTTGACCTCCGCCTCATACTCGGAACGCGCTACGACCTGTCCTACTGCAAAACTCGATGAGCCAGGCTCCTTGATCTTCACGAACCGGGCTGGATCGACGCTCATATTGATCTGCTGGAACGTGGAGCGATCGAGAACGAGAGTATGATCTTGCAAATGCGACTTCCAATCGGGTGCGTACTTGGCAAGCTCCTCATCTGACACGTCTCCCCGCGCTTCCAGAACGACGCGGCCCGTGAAGGGCACATCGAGTTGCCAATCGTGCGGCCATCGACGCAAGGTGCCATGCGCTAGCATGGTCCAGATGCCGGCGCCGATCAGCACCAGGATACCGAAGATGGTGCCGCGGCGAACGCGTACGCCTTGCAGGGCTTTGTATGGCCGCACACTGAACCAGCCTTGCTCCTCCAGTTCCACCAGAAAGCGTTCGCTTTTCGGCCGCAAGAACAGCCGGCCACCGAAGATCAGCAAGGCCAATCCAATGACGGCAGTGAGGATGGCTCCGACAGTGGGACTGAACCAGCCACGATCGTAGCTCCAATATTCGATCCACAAGCTGGCCCAACGAGTCAGCAAGAGGATCACGAAAAAGCCGACGAAGGCGACGAAGATGCCGGCGCGGACGCCGGGAACCGTTTTCGGTCCCAACAGGCGGGTGCCGTACACGAGCAATCCGACCAGCGCCGCCAGCTGAATCAAGATGCGGAGCATCAGGGCGGTGTTGCCTTCCCAGCCCAGGCTTTGCCCCAGGGACGGGATAAGGTAGAAGACGATTCCGAGCGTGCCCAGCAGGTAAGCCGCACCGGCGAGGCTAGCGACCGCCATGCGATCGAGCAGGCTCCCAGACGCGACTTCCGGCGTATTTTTGACGGCCACGGCCATGATTTGTTCCTGTCCTTCCTTCGTCTAGCGACGCTTCAGCGAAGCGTCCTGCCGACGCTCCTCCGAAGCGTCGCTAAACAGGGGCGGAGGGAATCGAACCCCCAACCGGCCGCTTTGGAGACGGCTGCTCTACCAATTAAGCTACGCCCCTTCTTTCCTGACAAGGTGATAAAGGCCTAGGGTGACAAGGTAGCCAATCCTTCGGTTTCTCTTCAATGGACAATTGCCGTTGGGAATCTCTCCGTCCCCCTTGTCCCTTTGTCACCTTATGTCATTTCTTCCGCGATTCCTTGTGCGGGGTGTGCTTGCGTTCTTTGCGGCAGAACTTTTTCAATTCCAGGCGACTGGCCCCGCGTGTTTCTTTTTGGGTACGGTAGTTGCGTGCGCCGCAGACCGTGCATTCCAGCCAAACGTATTCGCGCATCATCATCTCCATCGCGGCGAGCGAGGCGTTCACACGCCCCGCTCGCCGATTCATTTATGCCAAAATCTTGGTGACAACACCGGAGCCGACCGTGCGGCCGCCTTCGCGGATAGCGAAACGCAAGTTCTCTTCCATAGCAATCGGCGAATCCGGGAGCAGTTCCACGGTCATGGCGACATTGTCGCCCGGCATACACATTTCGACGCCTTGCGGCAGGGTAACGGTGCCGGTCACATCCGTGGTGCGGAAGTAAAACTGCGGGCGGTAGCCGTTGAAGAACGGCGTATGCCGACCACCCTCATCCTTGCTTAATACGTATACCTGGGCCTCGAACTTGGTATGGGGTGTGATCGAGCCAGGCTTGGCCAACACCTGGCCGCGCTCCACTTCATTGCGCTCAATGCCGCGCAGCAACACGCCAACATTGTCGCCCGCCACACCGTATTCCAGCGTCTTGTTGAACATTTCTACGCCGGTCACCACCGTCTTTTTCGGCGCTTTCATCAGGCCGATGATCTCGACCTCATCACCGACCTTAACCTTGCCGCGCTCGATACGGCCGGTGGCCACCGTGCCGCGGCCTTTGATCGAGAACACGTCCTCGATTGACATCAAGAACGGCTTGTCCTCAGCGCGTTGCGGCGTCGGAATGTAATTGTCCAGAGCAGCGAACAGGTCATCGATGCACTTACACGCCGCATCATCTTTGCCGGCCGACTGCATGGCTGCCAGGGCGTTGCAGCGGACGATCGGGATCTCATCACCGGGAAACTCATACTTGGTCAACAGTTCGCGGACCTCCATCTCGACCAGTTCGAGCAACTCCGGATCATCAACGGTGTCTACCTTATTGAGCGCCACAACAATACGCGGTACGCCGACCTGGCGAGCCAACAGGATGTGCTCGCGGGTCTGAGGCATGGGACCGTCGTTGGCGGCGACGACGAGAATGGCGCCGTCCATCTGGGCCGCCCCGGTGATCATGTTTTTGATGTAGTCGGCGTGGCCGGGGCAGTCGATGTGGGCATAGTGGCGATTGGGCGTCTCGTATTCGACATGGGCCACGGCGATGGTCACAGTCTTGAGACTATCGCGTTCCGTGCCACCCTTGGCGATAGCCTTATACACGTCGGCCGCCGGGTCTTCGACTTTTTTGCCCTTAAAAGTGGTGATCTTGTTCAAAAACGCCGAGCGCATCACCAGCGCGGCGGTCAGCGTGGTCTTGCCGTGGTCGATGTGGCCGATGGTGCCCACGTTGACATGGGGCTTGGTCCGCGCAAATACTTCCTTTGCCATTCTGCCTCCGTATCGTTCAAAGCTAGGGGACCCAGATGTCGCTCTGGGATTCCGGGGGATAACATCTCCAAAACCGAGAGCTGCCGGAGGGAGTCGAACCCTCGACCTGCACATTACCAATGTGCTGCGCTACCACTGCGCTACGGCAGCGATCAGGCTATCCGCTCCCTGACAAAGCGGGTGATGGGACTCGAACCCACAACAAGCAGATTGGAAGTCTGCTACTCTGCCAATTGAGCTACACCCGCAGTAGAAAAATAGGGTTCTCCCCATACGGTTGTTCATCCACATTTTTGCATATGTTCGCATATGGGCAGAGCAGGATTCGAACCTGCGAAGGACGGAGTCCGCCAGATTTACAGTCTGGTGCTTTTGGCCGCTCAGCCATCTGCCCGTTATCTGTCCCTCCTCCACCACCAGACCGGTGTGGAAGCTAGCGGCGGGAATCGAACCCGCAACCCTCGCTTTACAAAAGCGATGCTCTGCCTGGTTGAGCTACGCTAGCGAACCCCGGCATGCGGAAAGAGTAAGTATAGGAAGGCCGAAGAAGCGTTGCAAGTCCTGTTTCTGCTATCATCGGACCCCGTTCGCCGGCCCTTCTCGGGGCACTGATGCACCCCCGCTCGCCCTCCACCGCTCCTCCGGGAAGACACGCCGTTGGCCCGGAAAGTTCGTCTCTTTCTTTTAAGGTAGAGACAATTGAGCGAGGCGGGAATAGGAACATTCTATCACCGCCACATCGGGCACTGCAAGGACGCCTGGGCCGCGCAGGCACGCGCGCGGCAGTGGCCGAAACGACGACAAAACCCTATAGCACAAGAGAGACCCGCACGCTCGCTGTCCACGAGGAGAGGATTACAACATGAAAGTCAGCGTCTTGCAACAGTTTCTTCGCAACCTGATCGCCCCTCTAGAGGCCGGGGCGGCGCCTGCGCCAACCATCGCCGCTTTGCAACGCGCCTGCCAGGGGCTAGACCCCTTCCAGGACAAAGAGGTCGCCGACTTCGCCGAGTTCTTAACGCGGGCCGCCGCCTATGAACGCGACGGCAAATGGCCCAGTCTTAATCCATCCATCAGCGGCCGTATCGTTGATGAGCCGAATGCTGCAGAATACGCCCAGAGACTGCGGACGTTCCTGGAGCGCGAAGTCCCAGCGGGAAATCCGATCTCCGAGGATGTTCGCCTGGAACTGAAACGCCTGACCAAGCGCTTGAAAACCTCTCAGGTCCGGGAAATAGCCCGGGAACTGCAAATCGAAGACAGTTTCCGGGGAAAGAAACAGGGGATCGAAAAAATCGTATTGCGGCTGACTGGACAGAGGCTGAGCGCAAGGAAGCCTCGTGCGCCCCGCAGGACAGCAGTGGAACTCGATGCGGCAACTCTTCAACAATACGCCGCGGAGTTGCGGAATCTCGCTGAAGGCGAAGCCCGGACGCAACGGGTGAAGGAACTGGTCAAGCAGCTCAAGGGGCCGGATATTCGAGCGCTGGCGGAGTTCCTGGGCGCCCAGGGGACCGCGAGAACGACAAAAGACGGCTGGGGTGAGAAAATCCTGACCGCCCTGGCGGCGCCGCCAATGGGTGACAAAATCGGGCGCTGGATGGAAATCCTCGCTGCTCTCAAGGCCAAGGCAGAAGGACCAGACGCTCCCACTGATGAAATTGAGTCCGAGCTGCGTTCTCTGGAAGAGCAGATGGGCCGCGACGAAGCCATCGCTGTGGCCAAGCGCTTCGGCAGCGCGCGTTCTCTCGATTCGCGGGAGGAAGCCATCGAGGAGATTCGCCGTAAGGTTTTCGAGACCAAGCGAGCGCGCGAAAGCGTGACATATTGAAGCATGAACACACCACGGCTCGAAAGGACTTTGGGCGCATGCTGGTGTACGGGCCCGTAGGGCAAGCTGGCAGCTTGCCCTACGGGCGCTTAAGCGTTAGGGGGGAGGCAGCAGCGGCCGCCGGCAGCGCCACCAGCCCCAGAAGAAAGCCATCATACCTCCGCGTTCACGTGCCAGATGACGTACGCAACGGCAATAGGCTGCTAACAAAGCCAGGCGGTCGTCTTTAAGCGGCCCCATTGTCCGCGCCGTCTCCGCCAGTTGCCGGCGGAGGTGGCGGAAGACAGCAGGCCGCTCTGCTGCTGTCGTTTGCTGCAGCAACAACAACATCTCAACCAAGCCGCTGATGTATTTGTGCGTGCCGTCAAGAGAGGCGGCATCAACGTCTTTCAGCTCATTACGTGCGGCGGCGGCATGGCCCGCCAGCGCTTCGTCCAGGGCCAACCAGATACGATGATATTTCGAGGTGTAATCCTCCGGCAATTCCAAGGCCCGTTGGCTGACGCGCCTGGCCTGGGCGTCCTCGCTTAGACCGCGCAGGGCGAGCACCAAATTGATGAGCATCCACGGCTGGGCGTCAGGGCGCTGGGCCCAATCGCTCATCCATGCCACGGTACGGCGATAGTCCTCGACTGTGGCCAGGCAGTAACCGGCAGCCCCCCAGTGCTGTGTGCTTTCGCGCAGGACGGACGCATAGTATTCCACGCAAGCTTGCAGCCGGCTGCGGTCGCGGGCCTTAGCCAAAGCGCGGGCATAACACAGCACCACTTCGCAGCCAGCTGATGCCTCGATGAGAAGGCGCTCAATATCGTCAGCCCAGCCAGCCTCGACCATGGCGGCGATCGCCGATTCGAGCAGCCAATCTTCCTGGCGTTTGCTGCTGCACCAATCGCGCAATATCTTGAGCGCCTCGGTTCGTTGCCCACGGTGCATCGCCAATCGAACCTCGGCGGCCAGGACATATTCATCGACGGCATGCTTTTTCATCTGGGCGAGCGTATTTGCGGCTTCCTCCAGTTCGTTATCTGCCATTTGTTCCCCAAATAGTTCCAGGCCGCCGTAGCGATACGCAGGATCCAGTTCCATTGTCTTGCGGAAGTCGGCCTTGGCACCCGCGCGATCGCCGTTGCGGCGTCGGGCGTCGCCGCGATAGCCATAGGCGATAGCATGTTGTGGCAACAAACGCACCAGATTTTCCGCGGCGTGCAGATAGTCGGCGTCGGCGCCGCTCCGCCGTGCCCATTCGGTCAGGTTCTCCCAGCCCCAGTAATAATTGGGATCCTCAGCGACCACAGCCCGCATGAGCGTCATGGCCTCGTTGAGTCGGCCCTGCTCCGCCTCGATCCAGGCCGCCCGGCCTCGCAACAGCAACGGTATACGGCCGTCCCATAGCGGTGCAGCACACGTTTGCGCCGCTTCCTCATAACGCTTGGCCCGCGCCAGACACCATGCCTTGAGGTCATAAGCCTCGATGCAGCCCGGATTAAGGGCCAGGGCACGATCGAGAGCAGAGAGCTGCTCCTCCGTTTCCGCCGAGTTGCCCAGCGTGCGGACCAACATCATCCAGGAACGCACGTCGTCGGGGCGGCGCTGGGTAAGTTGGCGGGCGAACTGCACCGCTTGTTCGGGTTTCTGGAGCGCATGGGTCCACTGGCACAGGTTCTCCCAGGCCCATTCGTAGCCAGGATCGAGCAGTAGAGCGTTTTGCAGCTGTTCCAGCGCTGCGTCACGTTGCCCCTGCCGCCACAGAGCCTCGGCCAGGTAGCCCCGGTTGACGGCGTCCAACGGCTCATAATCTATGGCCCGTTGAAGGAGGGCTAAGGCTTCTTCATGTCGGCCAGCACCATCGTGTACCTCGGCCAACCGACGCAACGCCATGCTCCACCCAGGACGGATCTGCAAGGCGTGTTGCAAAGCGTCCATTTCGCCGTCTTGGTCCTCGCAGGCCCGGCAGACGCCCGCGCGATCGAACCACAGCTGCGGCAGCAAGGGAAAGCGAGTCACTGCCTCAGCCGACAATTCGAGCGCTTCGCGGGCGCGATTCATTTCCACCATCTGGCGGATGACGGCCGACCAGGCGTGCCACAGATCCGGCCGAGCCTCCAGCGCCTTGCGCAGCGATGCCAACAATTCCTCCGGCCCTAGCGTGTAGCGCGCATGGGCCTGGTAAGCCAGCAAGCCATCGCCGAAGATCGTCTGCCGAACCAGTTCGCTTTCGACAAAAGCCAGGGTCTCGCGGCGCTCCGCGTCACCTTCACTGATGTCCATAAGGCGGTTGATGGCGAAATCCGTATCGACGGACAAACGAATGGCCTCACAATACGCCTTGCGTGCCTCTTGTCTTTGGCCGGCACGTTCGCAAAGCTGGCCGCGAACACAGAAATAAGAAGGGCTGGTCGGCTCCAGGCCGTAGGCAACATCCAGTTCAGCGAATGCCTCGTCGAGCCGACCCTGGTCGCTCAGGCACAAGGCCAGTTCACGGCGCGACCAGCCATCGGCTGGATGAATATCGATAAGGCGGCGCACTACCGGCTCCATGGCGGCCGGGCCCTCCGGATGCAGCCAACGGATCCACAACTGACACAGCGCGTAATGATGAGGAAAGCGGTTACAAACGCGCTCCAGGTGTGCCAAAGCGGCAGCCCGTCCCTCCGTTTCGGCGATTCGTTGCGTCAAGGCGCGGTTGGCATCGAGCGCCAGCGGTTCGACCTCGACCACTTGCTGCCACAGCCGCCGCGCTTCCACCAAGTCGCCGCGCGCCTCGGCCAATGCTGCCGCCACGCGCAGCCAAGCTGAACGCTGGCTAAGTCCGTCGGCGCGGGCCAGCAGTTCAGCGGCGCCTGCAAAATCGCCATGCTCACCCCGCGCCTGGGCCACAAACAACAGCAACTCGCCATCGTTAGGCCGCAGCTGTAAAGCGCGATCCAGCACCGCCAGCGCCTCTTCCGAACGCTCATACTGCCGGTAGGCCCAGTAGAGTGTCTGCGCCGGCTGGCTGGAACGCGCTCCGAAGCGCTCGAACCGCTTGTGCAAGAAGCGTAAAATCCGCTCAGTCTGTTTCAAATAGCGGGCGGCCTGGAACCAGCTGCGAACCAGCCCTTCGTCTTTGTCGCCCAGGCAAGCGGCGAAGCCGTACAGCTCGACAGCTTCTTCGAAGCGCTGCTGGTCCCAGAGAATACCGGCCAGAGCAGCCAAGGCCCCCTCGTCATAGGGACGGAAGCGCAAAACGCGCTCGAGCTGGCGGATGGCCTTCGGATGTTCGCGGGCATCCACCGCCAGTTCTTGCGCATACTGCCGCCAAAACAGCGGGTCGGATTCCTTGCGGCCGACCATCTTCTCCAGCAGAGCCAGACGCTCTTCGCGTCGGCCCATCTCGCGCAGACAAGATATTTTGCTTAAAGTCAGCAGCGGATCGTCCGGGAACTGTTTCAGCAGTTCCTCGACACTGGCCAGCACTTCCGCCGTATTGGCGTCGTATATCGCTAACAGACGTCGTGCCTGCAGGGTGAGACGCTGACCAAAAGCTCGGGCGCGCATATTCTCGTAGATGGCGGCGGCACGATCGCGATCATGCATCTGCAAGGCTCGTTGGAGATGATAGACCTGATCATACAAAAGCGACTCCGGCAGGTTGAGATCGTGCAGTAAGTGGGCTTTCTCCCTCGGCACCATCGCCATGCCGCGCGGGCCGACGGAGCGATAATGCTCCAGCAGTGTGTCGGCGATACACTCCGTCCAGTAGCGAAGCGACGGATCGCGGATGAGCAGTGTTTTGCGGCAAGCATCATAGCCGATGCACGCTTGCAGATGAGAGAAACCGGGATCGGTCGTCGTCAGGGTAAAGGGTACGCCGCGGTCGATCAGAGCGCGGGCACTGTCCCAAGTGACGGCGAACTCGCGGCAGGACCAGCCGTGCTCCTCAGCCCAGGCGCGTTCGCGGTGGTCCGGGGTGCCGTCGTAGCAAATGGCGGCGGCTACCTCTTGATGATCAACCGGCATTTTCCAGAACCGGCTCAACGCCGCCAGGGTGGCCGGCGAGCAGGTCTGATGATGTTGACGGACGAAACCAACTTCAAGCAAGACGGGCGGAGGAAGGCTCTCCGACCGAGCCATTCTCTGCGACAGTTCCTCGGCAATCTTGTCGTAGAAAGGGGTTTTGGCTTGCCGCGCGAAGTCAACGGCGGCAGCGTAATCGCCGCAGTAATAGGCGGTGTCCGAACGACGAGCTGCCAACCATTCGGCCAGACGTTTTTCCAGGAGAGGCGACAGCTCGGCGAAGCGTGCGTAGCTGCGTTGGGCGTCGTGATAATGGCCCAGCTCTCCTTGCAAGACGGCCAGCTGCGCCAGGACCGGTCCACTTTCGATGCGTTCGGCTGCTTGGCTCAGTAATTCCAGGGCTTCCTTGTCGCGATCGAGCAATTGCAAGGTATGCGCGACGGCCTGTACAGCGGGGCGATACCATGGCTGCAACTCCAAAGCACGCCGCGAAGCGGCCAGCGATTCTTCGTAGCGATCCTCCAGTTCCAGCAGAAAGGCGCGCTCGATACACGTCCATGGCTGATTGGGACAGACTTCCTCAGCGCGGCTCAGATAGCTCTCGCTGGCGTCGAAGTCGCGGAAGCGGCCCAGAACAGAAGCCTGAAAGGCCAGCCAATCAGAGCGGACCCGGATCGGCGCGTCCGGCGGAAGCTCACCGACGCGGCGCAGGAAACGCCAAGCCGCCAGTGGGCCCCGGCGATCCAGTAGGGTGCGGGCACAATAGTAACATGCTTCCGGATGCGTGCGATCTTGACGCCAGGCCATCAGGTGCATGTAGTTGCACAAGCGCGGCGCGCCCAGATGAACAGCCAGCCGGCCGGCCAGCAGCCGGGCCTCGGTACCCGTCCACGCCGCCAGCGGACCAAGGCTCTGGGCCAATTGGTAAGCTTGCAGACACAGACCGCGCTGGTAGAGATCCAGGACGCTGGCTAGCTCGGCAGGCTGAACCGCAATAGGGGTGGAAATAAACTCCATGATGTCAGGACACTCGGGATGTCGGACTTCGGAATAACGACACTTTCACTCTTAGGACTGGCGGACCAACCCGTAGAGCAAGCTACTTTTATGGACCCTGTGGGAGCAGAACCGGGTTCGGTTGGCGAAACTCTTCGCTTCCTATGATTTCGCCTCGCTATCCCGCGGTTTCGGTTCGGCGGGGCGCGGAGTAGCTGGTTTAACGTTGGGGTGCTTGCCCTGGATCCCCTTGCGCAGCTTCTTGCGAGCGCGCGACAGGATCGGGCCAATGCTATTGACGGGAATGTTCAACTCGGCACTAATCTCTTCGTAAGAGCGGCCTTCAATGTAGTGCAGGCGGACCACCTCGCGTTCGCGGCCAGGCAGCTTGCTCAGCAGCTTTTCCACCTCTTCCAGACTTTCCAGGCCAGGCGTGCGCGGCACCTCATCTTCTATATCTTCGAGGTTGGCATGTTGGGCGGGCTGCACTTCGCGCGCGGCGTGCCGCCGCGCCAGCTCATGCACACAGATGCGGCGTGCAATGACGGTCAAGTAGGTCGCCAAACTGCTGTGGCCGCGGAATTGACGCAAGACGGCATAATCGCCGGACACAATCTGCAACAGTACCTCGGCCGCCAGATCTTCTACATCTTCCGGGCGCAACGGCATACTGCGCAGATGGGCGGTGTGGTGAATGACGTGATAGACCAAGCCGAGGAAGCGATCGACAAAATCGTTCCAGGCGCCGGGTTGATGAGCAAGGCACCGCTTCAACAAATCGCGGTCCAGATGAGTCAGGGCCACGGGTGGATCCTCAAGGGACCGCCCATCTGCTCGTACTACAAACCGCCCCTTTGGGCGCGGCTCGGAGAAGCAGACAGGAGGGAATTGGTCTGCCAATCGTCCGGGCGGATATCGTTCTCTCTCGACTCCTTCAATTTACCATTTTATCCCGCTCGCCGATACAGGGGTAGTGATCTCGCACAAAAAATAAAGGTGAGTCGGCAGCGTAAGCAGCGGCACAACCCGCGCTGCTTACGCTGCCGACTCGTTCGGTTTGCTCCGCTCGTTTTACCGAGTACCGCCCAATCCTTGCGGCATCTGTGAAGCCATGTTCGGCGCCGGATAGCTTGCGCTCGATGAAGACGAGAACGACGACGGTCCGCTCGGCATAGCGGACGCGCCCGAGTAGCTCGGCGGGGACTGCGAATAGAGCGTCGCTCCGCCGCTGCCGATTGGACCACTGGCAGAGACGGCGCTGCCATAAGGCGGCGTGCCGTTCATTCCCGGTCCACAACTCCCGCCACCGTTCGTGCAATTGCGATTGCAACCGATCGCCGCCGACAACAAAATGGCGCCCTGCAGCCACCAGAAACGGCTGGATTTTCTCATTTTTTCGACATCCTTTCCGAGAAAGCCTGAAACGGCCCGGAGAAGCTCACCATGCTCTCCCTTCCAGACCGCTCCTTGTACTGCGGCCCCTCCAAGGCATATCATCGGCATTTCCGCAGCGAATTATTGATTGCTTCGCCTACCAACTCCATTTTTTCGGAAAGGTCAGCGTGCGGCACACTGGGCGGCATAAGATACGCCGTATTCCGTACCGGCGAAGTCCTGACGCAGATGGATAAAGGTGAGCATGCTTGCGGAAAGGAAAAACTGAGCCAAGCACAGGGACAAGAGCAGAGCACGACCAAGCCGAGGCGAACCGGCAGAGCCTGCGGTCGGAGAGTCGGAGGGCAGGGCCAGGCGGGCAACCCAGAGAAATTCCAACGGAAATAGCACGATCATGTAATGGCGATGGATAGAGAAGCACGATAAGGTCAGCAACAAGCCGAAACCCCATAGGGCGGCGTTCTGCGTAAAAGCACTGGCCGAGGTTCGGCCAATCCACCATTCGCGCCATCTCTGCGGATGTCGCAGCTGCAGCGCAGCGCGAAGCATCAGCACCAATGCCACGCTGGCAACGAAAACATGCAACACAGCCACCAGATAAGTGGGCCGGCCGCCCAACAGCGGATAGCGAAGGAACTCACGGAAATACGGACCAAATGTGTAGTTAATGCCCAACCCGAACGATTCCGTACACCAGCGGCCCCAAAACTTTAGCTCGCAAGCATGGACCCAGCGATGCGGATTGATGGGCTGCTCACTCGGATGATTGAGTAAATGAATCAGCCAGGGCAGCATCGGCAGCGCCCCTACTCCACTACCCCAAAGCCAGCTGCTCCATGCCACGCGTTGCCGCCAAGGACGGTCGAACAGAAACGCCCACAAAGCGAAGCCGCCGGCAAAGAAAAAGCCAGACATGTGGATCTGTCCCAGGCAAACGCCGAAGAGGCCCCAGAGAAATGCTGGGCCGCGCCGCTGCCGATACCACCAGCCGTAAAGCAGCGCCAAGGTCAGGGGCGGCAGCACACAGGGCGGCCAGATTTTACGATGAAACAGTACCGCCAGCGGATTGACGGCGACGAGTGCCGCTGCCCATAGCCAGGCTTCGCGCTCAGGGTGTGGGACATGGCGAAGGGCAAAAACAACCAGCCCCACGAGGGCAGCGACGTTGACGAGCTGAACGGCGCGAGCCAGGGCCGGCGGATCGGCGGCGCCGCTGAGACGCTGTAACAGCGTGAAGACCCACAGGCTCATGCCAGGATTGGGAATGGCCACACTCGATGGCATCCCCAGCCAGGGCCATTCGACATCGCGGCTGTGCTGGAATGTCCAGGCCTCATCGGCCTTATATTCGATATCGGCCGGCCAAATCAGACGCAACCCTGCACCGGCCAGAAGCGCGAGGACGATGCCGAGCCAGGGGACAAGGCGGCAAGGTAACAAGGGGACAAGATGACAAGGCGGTCCCATTCGTTCCCGGCGCGAGGGCATGTCCTCGTGTTCGCTTTCTACCGTCTTCACCTTGTCCCCTTGCCCCCCCTGCCCCCTGGTCATCTTTATGCTGCCCGCCGGCCGGATGCGGCACATGCCTTTTGCAACAACACCGGCGGTGATTCCTCCGGCAAGGCCAACACTACCGGTGATACGAAATAAGAATGTTCCAATGCATAACGGCCGCGCAACACGGCATGACTGCATGTGTCCGTCATCGCCACCCAGACGCTGCCGGGTGGAAAGGTATGCAGATATTTCGGACCTTTTTCTTGGAACTCTTCGTTGAGCTTCAAATAATCATGGAAACGCAGCATAAACAGGTCGTACTCGGAGCGCCGAGCGACGTGAGGCCGGAATAGCCCCAAGATACCCTGGCCGAGATGGGCCAGCCAGCGCGTCCGGTTGCGACCGGGCAAGCCGGCCGCTTCACCGTAACGCTTGAGTAGCTTGGCGAATGGATCACTCGTCACCCAGATGCGCGGCTCGCGCGGATTGATATTGGCGAAGACGCGAAGAATGCGGTTGCCACGCGATGGCCGGCCGGGGAAAGCATCGACGTGGATCAGATCGTTGCGCGCCTTGGCCCGCAGACGCCGTGTCGCTTCTTCCTGCGGTCGAAAACTGGCGCGATCAAGCTGCCAGCCTTGACTGTACTGCGGCAGCAGCTGGGTCAGCCACTCGGTTGCTGCTTTCGAGAAGCGATCGAAGATGTTGCGTAGCCGCTCTACTTGTTCGGCATTTTTGCGGACAAAACCGTTGACTTTGCCGTTATGCGGATTGTAACTGATGTTTTTGTGATTCAAGCTGCCGAGTTCCTGCTGGAGCAGGAAATCCAGATCGTCGCCTTGGGGCAGGGGGAACGGCGCCGTCGGATAGTACAGGACTTCGCCTCGTTCCAGGCGCTCGGCTGGACTGCCGCACCCCGTGGCTGCAACGGCGTTCGCTTCCATAGAACATGTTCTCCTCTGTTTCCGTGACTCCGCACCGGCAGCCGCTATACCATCGCGAGCGCCGGACGATCAAGATGGACTCACGACGCTTGTCGGCTGTTGGCGCAAGAGAGTTGTACCAGAGGGGCATCGACGAGGTCGCTGTTCGGCATAGTCAAATACGGCAGCGTCAACACGAAGCGTGTCGGTTCATGGCGGCGTGGCGGGTCGAGGCGAACATCGCCGCCTTGTAGCTGAGCCAAGCGCCAGGCGATGGGCAAACCGAGTCCTCGCCCTCGCCCCGCCGTGCGGCCGGAGTAGAACGGATCGAACAGGTGAGGACGCTGCGACGCATCTGGGCCAGGACCACTGTCTTCAATGACCACCTCGATCGCCTCGCCTTCGACTGGGCGGCGCAGCCCCAGGCGTGCCCAGCCTTCTGTCGGCGCCGCCTCGATGGCATTGCGCAACAAACAGGTCAAGGCGGTGCGGAGTTGGCCAGCGTCGGCATAGACCGGCAGTCGTTCCGGCTGCAACGCCACCTCGATGCGTACGCGTCGCTGCCTCCCGAATTCGTCCAGGCCGGCAGCCACTTCGCCGAGCAGGGTTGGCAGATCGACCCAGCCAGGGCAGGGCGGCGCTGGTTTGGCAAACTGCATCAGCTCGCGCAGGATGCCGTGGATGCGGCGCGTCTGCGCCACGATCGCCTCCAGGGCTTGCCGCGGAGCGTCTTCGGCCTCTTCGCGGAACCAGTCGCATTGGTGGCTGAGAAGATATTGGGCCTGACCCGAGATGACGGCAAGCGGATTATTGATTTCGTGGCCGGCACCGGCGGCGAACTCGGCCAGGGCAGCGAGTTTGCCGCTTTGCAGGCGCCGCGCTTCGCCATGCACCTGCTCTTCCAAGGCGCGTTGCAAGGCGTCAATCTCTCGTTCGAGATGCTCATGCAGCGGCTGCTCGCGGAGGCGGCGATTCTCGGCGGCCAATTCCAGGAGATCACGCAGCAGTGGAACCTCATGGGGATCTTGCCAAATGTCCGTTAGAGTGGGCGGGTGGGCCGAGTCTTCGAGGCTCACCAGAGAAGGCGTGGCGGGACTCGAAGACTCGGCCCATCCGACGAGGTCTTCATCCGCTGAAATCAACAACGCGGCACGATCGGCAGTGCTGAACGCCCCGTTGCCCAATCCCAGATCCACACCCTGCCGTCGGGCTTCGTCAATGGCCAGACGCGTCAGCGGGAAAAGGACGGGATCAGCGCGGAAGGCCTGGGCCAATTCGCCGGGCAGATGCAGATGCTCGGCGGCAGCAGCGGCCCAGGAAGGCAAACGCCAACGCCGCGCCAGGCGACGGGCAATGGCGGCCTGGTCGATGCCCCAGTGGCGCCGTTGTGTCTCGGCTGGGTCGGAGCGCAGAGCAGGATCGGCCCAACAAGCAGCTACCGCTTCCGGATCGACCGCGCACATGGCCAGCCAGCCCAAAGGCGCCAGCAAGCCGCATGTCCATGCCGCCTCCGGATCGCACCGACCCGTTCGCTCGGCCAGACGTTGCGCCAGGTGAGCAATAGTCAGACAGGCATCGTAAATCGGCTGGAGGAGAGGATGGCTCCAGTTCACGAAGCCGTCCGGTTGATCGAGCCGATGCAGAGCGTCCTCAATCAGGGCGGCTTGCTCGAGAGCAGTCGCGGGGAAGGAGGGTGGCGGAACAGCCAAGCTTCGCCCCGGCCACGGCACCTCGCTGTGGCGAACCACGAGCAAGACAGCCCCTGGATCGCAGCGAATGGCCGGCCAAGCGGCGGCAACCGCCGATCGGCCAAGGACGGCCAACGAGGCGGCGCTCGGCGAAAGCCAGCACAGGCGCAGCACGGACTCTGCCCGCTTGCCCGGGTCGCTCACAGCTTACTCCAATTCGGTTTCGGTTTTCCGTTCTCGGTTTTTCAGTAAACCGAACATTGAAAACGGAGAACGGCATACTGGTAATCGAAAACCGATAAACGGAAAACCGAAAACGGATTTCAGGCGGGGGTTGACGCCGGCTCGATCTCCAACAACGCGCACATCTCGTCGATCAACTCCTCGACGTCGAACGGCTTGTGCAGGAACTTGTCCGCGCCGGCCAAACGCAGCTCCTGAACCTTATCCTCTTCGATCATACCGGAGATGCACAAGATACGCACGTCTTCTAAGGTGGAATCGGCACGGATGCGATGACAAACTTCCTTGCCGTTGATGTCCGGCAGCATCACGTCCAGGACGATAATGTCCGGACGATACTCCTTGACCATCAATCCGGCATCGAAGCCGTTGGAAGCGATGCGCACCTCGAAACGGCCGTCCTCCTCAAGGAACTTGTTCATCAACTCGACCAATTCCGCATCGTCGTCCACCAGAAGCACTTTGCGTTTGCCGCTTTCCAGTGCATCGGTGGGGATGCCATTGTCTCTCATGAATTTGTAGAGGGCTTCACGCGGAATGCGCCGGAAGCGCGATCCGGGCACGCGGAACCCTTTCAACTGGCCGTTGTCGAAGCAACGGATGATGGTTTGTTGACTGACTTTGCAAATTTTGGCGGCTTCGCCGGTCGTAAAAACGGTTTTCATGCGTCCTTCATTCCTTACTGGCACACGGCCAGTCGCACGAGTGTAGCCTCAAACGGCCTCCCATCAGCCGTCCGAGACCGGGATCATCCCTGATCTGCCTCTTGCCCACGTTCCATTCCTAGCCATCCTCGTCAGAGCAGCCACGATGCTCGCTCGTGGAAAAATCAGCCCTGAGACGTCAAAGGGGAAAACTGCGCCGGTTTGTCTATCCCACGTGCGATTGATGCCGATCAAGTGCGGAGGGGATTGCCAATCTTTCCAACAACCGCGATTATAACCAAGTTCCGGAGCGTGTCAACGCGAATCGTTCCGCACTCCTTGCTCTAAATCCTTAATTTATCCAGACTTCCTTCTACCCTGCAAAAATCATACGCAGTTGTGAAAATTTTCGCGTCTTGGCTCCCTTCACGGTATCTTATCGGATTGCCGTATCCCCGCTCATTGCGTCCTCTCGCCAAATTGCCAAAGCAACAGAATCCGATGGCGGCACCATCGGTCCTCTTGGTCAATCCAAATAAACCAGCAAGACCGCCAAATCGGCCGGGCTGATGCCGCTGATGCGGCTGGCTTGACCCAGATTGAGTGGACGGATTCGACTCAGCTTCTCACGAGCCTCGGCGCGGAGCTGCGGCACGGCGGCGTAATCGAAGTGGGCCGGGATCGGCCGCGATTCCAAACGCTGAAAGCGCTGTACCTGTTCGGCCTGCCGATGAATGTAGCCGGAATACTTCGCCTCCAGAATCACTTGCTCCAGCGCATCCGGCGGGGTCTGGAGCGCCTGCACGCCCGGACTCATGGCCACAATTTGTTCCCATTCGACCTCGGTACGGCGCAGCCATTGGGCCAACGTAGCGTTGTCGTGGCGGTGATTGTGCAGATAGTCCACAAGTGTCGCAATGGCGAATTCCTTGCGCTGCAAACGATCCCAGGCATCCTCGCCGACCAGGCCGATGCGCCGACCGATCGGCGTCAAGCGGCGGTCGGCGTTGTCATGACGCAGCAAAAGCCGATACTCGGCGCGGCTGGTAAACATGCGATACGGCTCATCGACGCCCTTCGTTACCAGGTCGTCGATGAGGACGCCGATATACGCCTGACTGCGATCGAGAATGAGCGGTGCCTGGCCTTTGATCTTGAGCGCGGCATTGATACCGGCCATCAATCCCTGGGCGGCGGCCTCTTCGTAGCCCGTCGTGCCGTTGATCTGGCCCGCAAAGTACAAACCCTCGACACGTTTGGTTTCCAGTGTTGGATGCAGCTGCGTCGGCGGCGCGTAGTCGTATTCGACAGCATAGCCCCAGCGCAGCACCTCGGCGTTTTCCAGGCCGGGGATGAGGCGAAGCATGGCCTGCTGCACGTCCTTGGGCAGACTGGTAGAGATGCCGTTGCAGTAATACTCCCAGGTATTGCGGCCTTCCGGTTCGAGGAAAATCTGATGGCGGTCCTTCTCGGCAAAGCGTACAACCTTATCTTCGACTGACGGACAATAGCGCGGCCCTCGGCTCTGGATTTGGCCGGAATACATCGGCGCGCGGTGCAGGTTGGCGCGGATGAGATCGTGGACGGCCGGATTGGTGTAAGTGATATGGCAGTCCATCTGCGGCTGGGTGATACGCTCGGTGGCGAAACTGAACGGACGGGGATCCTCGTCGCCGGGTTGGCGTTCGGTCTTGGAGAAATCGATGGTGCGGCCATTGAGGCGACAGGGCGTGCCGGTCTTGAAGCGTGCCAGCTGGAAGCCACAGCTGGCGAGGCTGTCGCTGAGCGATTCGGACGTACCATCGCCGGCGCGTCCGCCGCGTGTCTTGGATTCGCCGGTGTGCATGATTGCCTTGAGGAACGTGCCGGTCGTCAACACCACGGCTTGGGCGCGATAGAGCGTAGCGCCGCGCGCTACCACGCCGGTAACACGGTGATTTTCGAGCACCAGTCCTTCCACCATTTCTTGGCGCAGCGTCAGGTTGGGCTGCGACTCGATCCGGTGTTTCATGGTGAATTGATAGAGTTTTTTGTCCGCCTGGGCGCGCGGCGAGTGCATGGCAGGCCCTTTGGTGCGGTTGAGCATGCGAAATTGGATGGCACTGGCGTCGATCACCTTGGCCATCTCGCCACCCAAGGCATCGATCTCGCGGACGATCTGCCCTTTGGCCACGCCACCGATGGCGGGGTTGCAACTCATTTGCGCCACGGTGTCGGCGCTCATGGTCAACAGCGCCGTGCGCAATCCGAGCCGGGCGGCAGCCAGGGCCGCTTCGGCGCCGGCATGTCCGGCGCCAACAACAACCACGTCAAAATCGTAGGTCAACGTAAACATGGCTCTTAGATGGTTGGGTGGTTAAGTAGTTACTTGAACCACCCAACCATCTAACCACCTAACGAAGCCCGTTTTTCGGCGATCAGCTTCAGCAGGGCCTTCTGCGGATCGGCGAACTTTTTCAGCCCCTCTTCCATGAGCGTTTCTTCCAGGTGCTTCATGTTCACCTTTTCATCGATTTCTTTCAGCACCTCGGGCGGCGGCATTTTATCCACCTGACGCGTGAAGAGACGGCCGCTCTCTTGCACGGCGTGATTGGTGGCCGGAGGGTTGGTCTCAATGCCGTCGCCCGCGAACGCTTCCACGTACTTCCACGGTGGATCACCCGCTTTCTTGACCCCGGTGCTGGCGAAGACAATTTCTTGTTTCAAAGGTAGCCGCTTGTCGGCCCAAAATTGCTGATTGAGCTTCCAAATACGCTTGGCATTGACAATACCGACCTGCCCCTGAGCGGCCGGCGACAGGGAGGGGACATGCTTCTCCGTATACACGTCGAGACGGCTGACGAAGATACTGTAGACCGACTTGAACGGTCTAACGTCCGCCCCGCTGCGCTCTGCTGGGGGAGTCAAGCCGCCGGGCCGCCGCTGGGCGCCGCGCCAGATAGCATCGCGGGCTGCGTGATATTGGTCCTCGCTAAAGATCAGGGTCACATTGAGCGTGACGCCAGCTGCCGCCAGTTCTTCCAGGGTGCTCAGTCCAGCCGGCGTGGCCGGCACCTTGATCATGCGGTTTTTGTGCCCCTGGCTCCATTTCTTGCCCAGCTCGAGGTAGCGCGCTTTCCGCTCCTGGTGCGATAAACGAGATGAGGCATCGTCGATGAGCGGGTCCAGCTCGAAGCTGACGTAGCCATCATCGCCCTTGGTTTCTTCCCAGACCGGCAGAAATACTTGCTGGGCTTCGCGGACCAGATGATCGGTCAGCTGCCAGGCTAACGATTCATCGCTGTGCCCCTCACGGATGAGCTGCCGCAGCCAATCATCGAAGCGTCCTGTCTTGATCAGGTCGGCAATGATGATTGGATTGGAGGTGGCGCCTGTGGCGCCGAAGGCGCGATTGGCCTTCACCTCCTCGGGATCTACGGAATCCAGCCACAGTTTCGTCCCGGTAGCGATCAGCGATTGCAACGGGGTAAGCTCAGCCATAAACTTGCTCCCAACTAGGAGGTTGCGAGGCGATACTATTGTGTATTATAGACACGGAGCTGAATCAACAAACCATGTAAAAGCAGGTGCCACGGCCATGTCCCGTCCATCTCTTCGCTTTTCCATAAGTCTGACGGTCCTGGTGTTCGCTCTGGCTGCGCTGCAGGCCGAAGAGAACAAGACCCCACCCAAAGAGGCGGCCGAGCGTTCCGCCGATGGTGGCAAGGACACGCTAAAAACAACGAGGCATAACATCGCCATTGGTGGCCTCAAGTTCGATTACGAGGCAAGTGCTGGTACGCTGGTGGTACAAGAAGAGGATGCCAAGCACAAGGCCAACGTATTCTTCGTCGCTTATACCAAATGCCTGGGCAAGGGGGAGGACCGATCGCGGCGGCCGATCGCTTTCGCCTTCAACGGCGGACCTGGCTCGTCTTCGGTCTGGCTGCACCTGGGTCTGCTCGGTCCCAAGCGCGTTGATCTCAGCCCAGAGCGGGGGGTGTCAACTCCTCGAGAATCGGCGCCATTGGGGGGATTGACGCCCTCCACTCAGGTAGCCCCCCCCTATCGACTGGTGGACAACGAGGCGAGTTTGCTCGATTGCACCGATCTGGTACTCATCGATCCAGTGACGACCGGCTACAGTCGGGCCGAGCCGGCCGATGACGCCAAGCAGTTCCACGGCGTCACTCAAGATGTTCGCTCGGTGGCCGAATTCATCCGTCTGTACGTGACCAAGTTTTGCCGTTGGGACTCGCCGAAATATCTGATCGGCGAAAGCTACGGCACTACGCGCGCTGCCGGCTTGGCCGAGCACCTGCAAAACCATCTTGGCATGAACCTCAACGGCATCATTCTCATCTCCACCGTACTGAATTTCCAGACCGTCCGCTTTGACGACGGCAACGACCTGCCTTATCCTCTTTTCCTGCCTACCTACACGGCGACAGCCTGGTATCACAAGAAATTGGTCCCGGAGTTGTTGGCCGACCGGCAGAAAACGCTGGAAGAAGTTGAAAAATTCGCCCTGGGCGAGTACACGCTGGCGCTGATGAAAGGTAGCGCCTTGACGGCTGAGGAACGCCAGTGCCTTGCCCGTAAGCTGGCCCGCTATACGGGCCTCTCGGAAGAGTACGTGCGCCATGCCAATCTGCGTATCGAAATTCACCGCTTCCTCAAGCAGCTGCTGCGCAGCACGCACCAAATCATCGGGCGCTATGATAGTCGTTTCGTCGGCAACGACGGTGATGCTGCCGCGGAATACGCTAGCTTTGATCCCAGCTATGCAGCCGTACAGGGGCCGTATACTGCCCTGATGCAAGAATATCTGGCAAAAGACCTCCAATATGTCCGTGAATTGCCCTATCGCATTTTGACCAGTCGGGTGCAGCCGTGGGATTACGGACAAGCGAAGAATCGCTATCTAAACGTGGCGCCGTCGCTGCGCGAAGCGCTGGCACGGAACCCCGGTTTGCGCGTTTTTGTGGCCAACGGCTACTACGATCTGGCCACGCCGTATCTGGCCACGCGCTATACCTTCGACCACCTCGATCTCGACGGCGACATGAATAAGCGCGTGTGCATGTATTATTACGATGCCGGACATATGATGTACATCGACAAGAAATCCCTGCACAAACTGCGCAAAGATCTTGCCGCTTTTTTCCAGGGCAGCACACCCGTGCAACCGGCGTCACGCTGACTAACTTATGATATAGGGCACACGGGCAACCTGTCCGAAGCAATCAACACGCTGCCCGTGTGCCCTGCAAAAGGGAACGAGATTACTTCCGTTGCTCAATCGCATAAAGTGCCTTGAAGCCACGCAGATAAATGCGCCCAGCGGCGATAGCTGGCGAGGCCGAGATATCATCGTTCATGCGATTGACCGCCAGCAACTCGAATTTCGGGCCGGCCTTGACGACACTGACGACACCGTCGCGGGCTGTCAGGTAAATCTTGCCGTCGGCATAGACCGGCGAGGCGCGATAACGCTGCTTGTGCAAACTCTCCATGTACAGTTGCTCGCCCGTCTTGGCATCCAGGCAAATCAAGACGCCATCCTCGCGGCACAGATAAACCAACCCCTGATACACCAAAGGCGATGGCACATCCGGCGTGTTGCTGGGTCTGCGCCACTGTTCGCTGGAGCTGCCGGCGCGAATGATGCCTTCGGCTGATGGCTTCACACCGATCACCGGACCTCTCTTGGCTGTCGGTATGACAATCAGGTCGGCCGTTGTTACCGGCGAAGCGACGAAGCGAAGGGTCCGATTGTAACGGTCCTTGGGATTGAGATCGCCGAGCCGCCAGATTTCCGCGCCGTTGTCGAGACGGTGAGCGATGGCATAATCGCATCCATGTGTAATGAGATACGCTTTGTCGCCATTGTGCCAGATAACTGGCGAGGCATAAGATTGTTCACACTCGGCCACGGCATCGCTTGTTCGCTTCACCTGCCATACCGTCTCGCCGCTGTTCTTATCGAGTGCGATCACGTAGGCGCCGCCGGAGTGGAGGAGTTGCAAATAGAGCCGATCACCGTACAAGAGCGGCGTGGTATGCATGCCGTATTGAATTTGAAACTTTCCGTATCTCTCTTGGGCGTTGAACTTCCACACTTCCTTGCCCTCGAAATCGAAGCAGGCGAAGTCACCGGAGCCGACGAAGGCCCAGACGTGTTTGCCATCAGTGCTGGGTGAGGGTGAAGCGCCGTTACCTTCATGGATCATTCGATGGCGGAAACGGTCTTTGCCGAGTTGGCGTCTCCACAATTCCTTACCTTGGGTACTGACACACAGAAGCCAGAGGTCGTTCTTGGCATCCGCGCTGGTCAGAAAAATGCGCTGGCCCCAGACGATCGGCGTCGAGCCCCCCATGCCTGGCAGCGGCAAGCTCCAGGCGCAGTTCTCCGTCGTGCTCCAGCGCGTCGGCAGGTTGGTTTCTGGACTAATGCCGTCGCCGGTAGGCCCGCGCCACTGCGGCCAATTCTCGGCACAAACGAAACTGGCCAGGGAAAGAGTCAACAGGCAAGCGCTGTACAAGGAGCGAGCGAAAGGAAAATATACCATGGCAGGATCACCTCGAATCCGTTGTCCGTTGTCCGTTGTCCGTTGTAATCTGATAACGGGCAACTGACAACCGATAACCGCTGGAGGGCCGCCATGTTCCGCCTCCGAATTGCAACTTGGCTGATCCTTTCCTTGCTGGCGCTGCGAGCTGAGGGAACGGCGTCGGCTGCTGTCGTCATCAACGAAATCCTGTATCACGCTCCTGATGACCTTGATGACCTGCAATTCCTGGAACTGCATAACCCGGGCGCCGGGGAGGTTGATCTCAGCGGCTGGAAAATCGGCGGCGCGGTGGCCTATGAGTTCCCGCGCGGAACGAAGATCGCGGCGAACGGCTTTCTCGTCGTTTGTAAAAATCGGCTGCTTTTCAAGCGCTACTACGGCTTCGATGCGGCCGGCACCTTCACCGGCTCTCTCAAGCGTAGCAAGGGACGCCTCTCGCTGGTCAACGCTGCGGGCCGCATAGTCGATAGCGTGAAATACCATAGCCGGGCGCCGTGGCCGCTGGCGGCCGATGGCTATTCCTCATCGCTGGAACGCATCTGTCCGACCGCGCCGGCAGAAGGTCCGGAAAACTGGGCGCCGTCACCGTTGCCTGATGCCGGCCGCAAGCCGGGCGGCACTCCCGGGGCCAAGAATGCCAACTATGCCGCCCATCTGCCGCCGATTGTCCGCAACGTGACTTACTATCCCACTCATGCCTCGCCGCAAGATGAGGTTCGCGTCGAGGCCGAGGTGCATTCCAATGAAGAACTGCGCGCGGTTGAACTGCGTTACCGCCTGGCCGGAACCGGCTACGAAAGGGCGGAAACGACGGTGCCGATGACAAAGAGGGCCGGAGGCCGCTATGCGGCAAGCATTCCCCCCCAGAAGGCTGGACAGGTCCTCCGCTTTCGCCTCCGCGCCGTGGATGCCAAAAACAACGAGCGCTTCGTCCCCAGCCCTCAGGACGTGAGGCCGGCATTCTCGGTTTACGTCCATGATATGTTTCCGCCCAGCAAAATTCCCCTGGCTTACATCCTCAATATCGGAGCGCCGGGGCAGGCGCCGCGTGGTCGGGCGGCCTTCGTCTACGTCCGTCCTCAAAGTAGTGAGCCAGAGCTGTTCGACTTCATTAATGTCACGCCGCGCAATGCTGGCCGCAAAGTCCGGCTGCACAAAGACCACACCCTCGACGGCATGACGGTCCTAAATCTGATTTACGAGTATATGGATCGTTTCGTCCTGGCTGAGCCGATGGCCTACGAGGTTTATCGCAAGGCTGGCAACGCCGCTCCGCGCACCGACTTTGTGCGTACCTGGGTCGATGGCCGACTCATCGGTTTTCAGCTCCTCATCGAGCAGCCTAACAGTGCTTTTCTACGCCATAACAAGCTCAAGGGCGGTGGCAACCTTTACAAGTGCCTGTGGTATGGCGGCAACGTCGTTGGCACCCATGAAAAGAAAACCCATATCCATGAAGGCCACGACGACATCGTTCAGCTCGTCGATCAGCTCAACAAGACCAAGGGCGACGAGCAGTGGAAAGTCATCAAGAAAAACTTCGACGTGGAACAGGTCATCAACTATTTCGCAGTCAACATGGTGCTGTCGCATTGGGACGGCTTCTTCAACAATTACTTTACGTATCACGACGTGCATGGCACTGGCAAATGGACCCTGTACCCCTGGGATCAGGACAAGACATGGGGGTTTCACGATGGCATTCAAGGCTACGACATCTTCTTCGATATGCCGTTGACATTCGGTATGGCCGGTGATATGCCGCGCGGCCCCTGGTGGCGTCCGGGCGGTTATTTCTCTAAACCGCTCTTGGCCAATCCACGTTTCCGCAAGCTGTTTTTGGCCCGAACCAAAGAATTGCTGGAGAAAGTGTACACCGAAGAGTTGTTTTTCCCACTCATCCAAGAGATGGGTACACGCCTGGAGGGAGAAGTCCAAATTCGCGCCAAGCTGCAAGGGCAAGACGCCAGGCAAGCCGTCGCACATCTGCACCGCAATCTCGATACGCTGCGTCGGCACCTGACGAAACGACGGCAATTTCTACTGGCCCAAGAAGAGATCAAGAAAGCCGGCCAATTCGATCGCTCCGAGCTGAAGGATTGAGCTGCTGATTGTTTCAGGAATCCCTGACGTACTTCGGATACTTTCTATTATTATCAGAAGCGTGTAGATTTGGTGAAGACGTGTTCCGTTTCGCTCGTTTGCTTATCGAGCCAACCCCACAGGACCGAAACGGGAGGTCACATAGGTGGAAATGCAACCGACGCCTGGCTCCGCTTCTCAATTGACCGCATCGCCTTCGCTTATTTCCGTATCGGGCGGCGGCGACGCTTATGAGGTCAAATTTCGTCTGACTGCCGAAGAGGCCAATTGGGCTGAGAAGTGGGCGCGCGAACGCCTGGCGCCGGACCCGCACGGCGACAACGGTGTCTACCATACGACATCGCTGTACGTGGATACGCCGTTTCTCGACATCTACCACAAGACGCGCGGCTACCGACGCAGCAAATATCGGTTGCGCCGCTACGGCTCGGCCGAGTGGGTCCATCTGGAGCGAAAGCTCCGCCGCGGCGATCGTGTCCGCAAACGCCGCGATACGATTCCCTTGGCCGAAGTCCCCTATCTTGTGGATGGTTGCAATGGCGGTTGGTTCGGCCAGCGGGCCCGGGACCGGTTGTTCCAGCCTGTGTGCTGGATCGCTTACACACGTACGGCGTTCCAGTCGGACACCTCGACCGGTCCTTTGCGTCTAACTCTGGATCGTGAGGTCCGGGGAGCACCGGCGACAGGATGGACCGTGCCCGCGAAGATAGATGGCCGAGCGCTACTGCCGGGTGAAGTGATCCTGGAGTTGAAATATCGGGCCAACTTACCGTCTCTCTTCCACGAATTGTTGGCTGCGCTCAGGACGCGGACGCAACCCCGTTCACCGGCCGGCATTTCCAAGTACAGCCGTTGCGTCGAAGCCTGGGACTTAGCGAGGAAATAAGCGGATGCCTGATTGGCTGCTCGACTCCTTGCACGAGAACGTCATTCTGCGAACGGACGAGATGTTCCTTCGTTTGGCAGCTGCGTTCGTTCTGGGCTGCATCGCCGCTGGCGTGTATCGCCTGACCACGCACGACAACCGCACCCCGGGCTTTCTGGGCACGCTCGTGCTCCTGAGTGTGTTGATGGCCGTCTTGACCATCGTGATCGGCAATAGCCTGGCGCGGGCGTTCAGTCTGGTCGGCTCGATGGCGATCATTCGTTTTCGCAGTGTCGTCGAGAACACGCGCGATACAGCGTTCGTGATGTTGGCGGTGGTCTGCGGCATGGCTTGCGGCTCTGGCTACGTGCTGGCGGCCGTCGCCGCGATACCTCTGGTTTTTCTTGGTTCGTGGCTGTTTCGTCCGCGTGTGGAAGCTGCCGCAGAAGCGGGGCAGCTTCTGATCTTGCGATTGGGCACAGCTTCTGGCGCTGAGCAAAAAGTGCAAGCGCTGTTGAAGGAACGCGGCCTGAACAGCCGACTGGCGGGACTGGAAACGGCGCGCGGCGGAGCAGCATTGGATGTCCGGTTCGTCATCCCAACACTTACCGCCCACGCGGCACTGGATCTGGTGGCGGAACTGAACCGCATTGAGGGCGTACAAGGTGTCGAACTGAAGGATGATATATAATGGCGGTCTAGAATATCTCCACCCGATCAAGGGGGATCACCTTCAGAGTCAATGCGACGGATGTTGCCTTCCTGTTCAGGAGTGGTCCTATGTCCAAGCGATTTCAAAAAGACCTGCCCGACTTGAGTGCGCCGAAGTTAGTTGAATTGTTTCCACCCTTGCCGGGCTGGTTGGCCGATCGCTTGCTGCGGCCTGACGAGAAAGTCATCTGGGTGCGCGGGCCGCGGTTCAATCCGTCCTGGGAACGCTACATCACCCATCCTGTGCTGCTCTTCTGGGCTATCATTATCGGCGTAATCCTTGCAGGGTTGTTACGGCTGATCACAGGAGAATGGTCGGACAATCCGATGATTGAGGTACTCACCATCGGTGCGTCCGTTTACGTCTCCATCATCGTCCTCGGCATTGCCAACGGCTATTTCACGCGCCTGGTGGTGACGAATTTTCGCCTCGTCATTCTTCAGGGTTACGAGATCTGCCGCAGCTGGAATATCAACAAGCTGCCGCCCTCTCTGCTTTGCTACCGCAGGCAGGGAGAGCAAGAACACTGGAGCATCGATGTGGACGCCGTGAAATCCATGCTCGGCAGCCGCTCTGATCAATTCACCAATGCCAAGACTATCCTGTCGTTCGGCAAGCAGCTCGATCGTATCACCATACGCGACCCGGATCGCCGCTGAGGCGCAGAAAATTACGGATCGCCCCTTGACACTTGCGGGAGCGGCTACTAAGGTAACACTCTTCGACGGCAAATGGTCGAGAAGGATGATCGCTACGAAGCGAGGAGTCAGCGGTGGCGGGACAGAATTTACCGAGTGAACGCATCCGAATTCGGATGGAAGCCTACGATTACGAGGTGCTCGACCGTACCGCGCAGGAGATCGTGGATACGGCGGAGAAAACGGGTGCCATCGTTCACGGTCCCATCCCCCTGCCCACGCGCATCGAACGCTACACGGTGCTGCGGAGTCCGCACATTGACCGCAAGTCGCGCGAGCAGTTTGAGATTCGGACGCACAAACGTCTGATCGACATCTTGCAGCCGACTGGCAAAACTATCGAAGCACTGAACAAGGGTCTCAGCCTTCCTCCCGGCGTGGACATCAAGATTCGCGTCCTGGCAGGAACGGCCTCTTAATATATATTATAATCGCTCAGGGGGCTTATGCTCCCTGCTCAGCAGTCTCGAAACGATCCCTCGTAGGGGGATACGTCGAACCGAGTAATCGCAGCGATACGAGAGCAAACGGAATTTCCTCCGAAGTGTTCGGAGGAGGGTGAATCATGCTCACTTTGAATGTCTATAACCGGCAGGGCGATGCGGTCGGGACGGTGCAGGTCGATCCGGCGGAGTTCGGCGGTGCGGTCAACAAGCAGCTGCTGCACGATGTCGTACTGATGTATCTGGCCAATCAACGGGCCGGCACGCATTCGACGTTGCGGCGTGGCGAAGTGGCCGGCAGCACCAAAAAGCTGTTTCGCCAAAAGGGCACCGGCAATGCCCGCGTCGGCACGCGTCGCACCAACAAGCGCCGCGGTGGTGGCACTGCCAAGGGGCCGAAACCACGCGATTACGAATATCATCTTCCCAAGAAGGCCGTCCGCGCCGCCACGCGTATGGCTATCCTCAGCAAATTTCAAGACAACGAGGCGCTGATTCTCGACGATCTGACGCTCAGCGAAGTGAAGACAAAGCAGATCGCCGGGCTGCTCAAAGCGCTCAAGCTCCAGGGTACTACGTGCCTGTTGGGCATCAAAGACTACGACAAGAACGTTTATCTGTCGGCGCGCAACATACCGGAAGTTAAGGTGCTGCCGGCGTCACAGTTCAACGCCTACACCGTGCTGCGGCAGAAACGACTGGTACTGACCCGTGCCGCCCTCGAGGAACTGCGTCGGTCCGCAGTGCCGGCGGGCAGCCCGCAGCGCCCGCAAGGAGGAGAGTAAGATATGGCTAATACTACCGAGCGAATGCGCGGGCCGAAGCTGGAGCCGTACCAGATCGTCCTCCGCCCGCTGATTACCGAGAAAGGCACGCATCAGTCCCAACATCGGAGCGAGAAACGCAAGAATTGGGCACCGGCCTATTCGTTCGAGGTTAATCCATGGGCGACCAAGACGGAGATCAAGGCGGCGGTTGAAGAGCTGTTCGGCGTCCGCGTCGCCAAGGTGCGGACCCAGAATCGCCTGGGCAAGCAGCGGCGCTATCGTTTCAAGATGGGCCGGCTGCCCAACTGGAAAAAAGCCATCGTCACGCTCCAGCCGGAAAGCCCGGTGATCGAGTTCTTCTAAAGGAGATTTGTCGTCGCGTGCGACGGTAAAAAAGGGTGAAACCATGGGTATTCGTCAATACAAACCGACGACGCCAGGGCGGCGGCAAGGCTCCGTCAGTGATTTTGCGGAGATCACGGATCGTAAGAAGAAGCCGGAGAAATCGCTGCTGCGCCCTATGCCCAAGAAGGGCGGTCGCAATAATCAGGGGATCATCTGCACGCGTTTTCGCGGCGGCGGACACAAACGCCGTTATCGCCTCATTGATTTCAAGCGCAAAAAGGACGGCGTGTGGGCGACGGTGGTGGCCATCGAATACGATCCCAATCGCTCGGCCCGCATTGCCCTGTTGCAGTATGAGGACGGCGAGAAAGCATACATTCTGGCGCCGGAAGGGCTGAAGGCTGACGATCGCGTCATCAGCGGCGAGGACGTGGAGCCGCGTATCGGCAATTGCTTGCCGCTGCGAAAAATTCCGCTGGGTATGACGATTCATAATCTGGAGATGCAGCCGGGCCACGGCGGCCAATTGTGTCGCAGCGCTGGCACCGCCGCCACCTTGACTGCCCGGGAAGGCAAATGGGCGCAGATCACACTGCCTTCCGGCGAGGTGCGCCGCCTCAGCTCGGAATGCCGGGCCACTATTGGCATGATCGGCAACGCCGAGCACATGAACATCAGCCTCGGCAAGGCTGGCCGTAAACGCTGGCTGGGCCGAAAGCCGCACAACCGCGGCACGTCGATGAACCCGGTCAACCATCCGATGGGCGGCGGCGAAGGGCGCACAGCGGGTGGCCGACATCCGTGCAGTCCCACTGGCGTACTCGCCAAGGGCGGCAAGACACGCAAGAAACGTAAGCCATCCAATGCCGCCATCATCCGCCGTCGCCGGCCAGGACCGCATTATGCCGTGAGTTAAGAGATTAACGGGGAGAAAGTGATGAGCCGGTCTCTCAAAAAAGGGCCTTACGTTGATGAACGCCTGATGGCCAAGGTGGAACGCAATCAGCGCACCGGCAAGCGGGAGCCGATCAAAACCTGGTCGCGTGATTGCACCATCGTTCCGGAATTTGTTGGCACAACGTTCCTCATTCACAATGGCAAGAGTTTTCTTCGCCTCTATGTGACGGAGGACATGGTCGGCCACAAGCTCGGCGAGTTTTCGCCAACGCGGATCTTCAAAGGACACAGCGGCGGCAAAGCTAAAGCGGCGGCAAAATAAACCGATCCCGGGGTGGAGCAGTGGTAGCTCGCCAGGCTCATAACCTGGAGGTCGTAGGTTCAAATCCTACCCCCGGAATTAGCGGCGAGAGGGATTATAATCATGGAATACAAGGCCAGTCATCGTTTTGCTGATATGTCGGCGCGGAAGATTCGGCCGTTTGCCACGCTAATTCGTGGCCGGCCTGCTGATGAGGCGCTGGAGCTGTTGCGCTTTTTGCCCAACCGAAGCGCCCGGCTCTTGGAGCAGGTGCTCAAAAGCGCCCTGGGCAACGCCGAGGACCGCGGCGCACGCAATATCGATGACCTGATTGTCCGTGAATCACGCGTTGATGATGGACCGATCATGAAACGCATCATGCCCCGCGCGCGAGGCACGGCGTATCCGATTAAACGGCGTTACTCGCATATTCGTGTAACGTTGTCCGATGAGGCATAAAGGAAGCGGGTAGATCCCATGGGACAAAAAACGCGACCGACGGGCTTTCGCA